>WNFM01055404.1_pt2 | contig 73320 bp, 64 predicted proteins | sample 5400271 | NCBI WGS metagenome assembly WNFM01 (sample SAMN13153352, study PRJNA577476) | soil metagenome | isolation source: 60 cm saprolite on Douglas fir-dominated hillslope | place: USA:California | collected 2013-09-17
GCGTTCCGCAGCTGAAGGGTCACCGTGCCGGCACCGGCCAGGTCCTCATTCCGGTAGAAAAAAAGATAGCCCGTCTGTTTCTTAATGGCCGAAAAAACGGTCGTCAACGGGACCGCCTTACCCGAGTAAGTCACCGTCTGGGCGCTGGTGCGGGCACTGACCTGCAGGATGGCGGTCAATAACAGAAAGATGGTCAATTTCATCACTAACAGTGTTTTGGTGTGGCATCCGCTCCTTCGCATAGAGACATACGAAGGCCGGTTGCAAAGAGCCTTAATTTGCATAACTTTACATTGTTTGGGTTAAAAACTAAGCAGTCAATATGTGCTGGTACTGCGCTATTCCAAAAATTAGCGCATCCCAGCAAAGCATTAATGTCTGTCCTTCGGACAAGCCGCCACTGGCGGCTTAATGGACATGTTTACTGAGTTAACCTGAACGAAAGCCGGGGAAGGACGCCAATCTTTGCACCCGGTTTTTCATTTGCAGCTAACCAAATTTTCCAGGAAGGTTCTTTTCTATTTTCTACGGCCGTATAATGATCTTGTGCGAATTCACAATAGTATAATTGATCCGGGCCTGAGCCAGCCCTTGCAGAACTTGATTTAATGTCAACCCACGGCCAATCTCCCCGTCAAACGTGCCCGATGGCACCGCACCGGTATACTCCACCTCGATATCATACCACCGCGCCAGCTGACGCATAACAGTCGGCAAGTCGGCGCCCCGGAAAGAGAACGCCCCGTTCTTCCAGGCCAACACCTGATCGACATCCGCACCAGGTACCATCTCCAGCTCCGCCCCCTTAACCTGCGGCCCGCCCGTCCCGCTTTGCACTTGCTGTCCCGGAATAAGCACCCGCGTTGCCGCACCCTTGCTCACCTTTACCTTCCCCTCCACCAGCGTCGTCTTCACCGCCGGCTCATCACTATATGCATTGACATTAAAAGCCGTCCCGATGTCTTCGATCAACTGGTCGCCAGCCTGCACGCGGAATGGCTGGCTCCTGTTGTGCACCACTTCCATATAAGCCTCGCCCGTAATTTTTACAGTGCGCTCAGCGCCGGAGAAAACGGTTGGATAAGTAATAGAGGAAGCGGCATTCAACCAGACATGGCTGCCGTCCGGAAGGGTCAGCTGATATTGACCTCCCCGTGGTGTAGATAAAGTGTTATAAACGACGGAACTTGGTTTTTCATTTGTAGGTTGATAGGCCAGGCGGCCATTGTCCAGTTTCGTGATGTTTGCACCGCCCTGTTGAGCGATCGTACCGGACTTAGTGGTGTCGAGGATGATCTGCGTGCCATTGGCTAGTGTTAGAATAGCCTTATTACCACCAGGAGTAATATCCTGTTTAACAACAATACCCCCGCGCTCCTCCCTTTTTTCCCTCGTCACCAATAGCCAAACACCCGCAATGGCCAACAGGAAAACAGCAGCCACCGCCATCCAGCGTTTCAGCAACAGCGTCCGTCTTGCCCTCAGCGGAGATTTCAATCCAAGGCGGTCGAATATGTTATTCACCGCCGCCCCGTCATCGTAGTTATGCATTTCCTTCACCTCGGCAATGAATGCTTTCCGATCCATCAGCCGTTGAAAGGTTTCCTCCTGGTTTCCCTGCTTACGCCACTCGTCCAGTTCCCGTAATTCCGGTTCACTCAACGACTCCTTCTCCTGCAATCGGTGGATCAGGAAGGCTATATAGAGGGCATATTCAACGTTACTATCCTGGTTATTCTCCAAAGCGGTAGTTGGTTTATGTATAAGACACCGCCGAAAGAAAATCGGCTTTAAAAAAATCGATCTTTTTTAAAATTTCTAAGGAAAAGGCTCTATCTCAACAGGATAGATAAAAAGACAAGCAGGGGACCGCGTTGATTTCCAAATCTGTCACGGAGGAGGACAAGGGTCTTATATTTATGGTTCTTAACCGTCTTCAAATTCATATTCAGGTGGGCCGAGATCTCCTTTACCGTCATTCCTTCTTCATAGCTCAGGTAAAAGATCTCCTGCATCTTCCAGGGTAAGGTCCGGACCACCCGGTACACCAGGGCTAGATTTTCCACGCGCACCATTTCTGTCCAAATAGGGTCTACAGCCTCGGGTTCCCGCCCCGAGACTTCCAGGTGCCGGTTTTCCTGCCGCTCCCTGCCCCGGTTGAGATTGAGACAGCCATTTTTAGTGGCGACAAACAAAAAGCCTTTAAGAGCATTCACCGATTCAAAAACCGGCCGGGTATTCCAGAGCTTTATAAAAGTCTCCTGGACAACGTCTTTAGCCAGCGATGAATCCGGCAGGAATTTTTCGGCAAAGCGGCAGAGAACGGGAAAATATAGGCTGATAAGCTCTTGTAGGGCAGCCTGATCCCCATTGGAGAGGCCTGCAAGGAGTTCTTGTTCCGTTAATGTATGCTCTATCAGCAAATTCGCGATGGTTCTTACTGCAAGATAATAAAAAAAAAAGCCGTCTCAGTTATTACTGAAACGGCTTGTATAAATAATATCTGATTGTAATCAATGCCTGTCACCACCCTGATGGTCACCGCCTTGATGATCGCCATCCTGATGGTCATCACCCCAATGTCTGTCGCCTTCGGGCCTGTGCCGCCATTCTTCGTTGGCTTCATGCTGGTCGTGCCAGTGATCCCTGTATCTCTCGTCATGGCTATCCCGGATGAACTCCTGGTTAGGCCCCTGTCCGCGGAAATGATCGAACTCCCTGCGGTGTTCGTCGAAATGCAGGTAGGGCTGAGGTTCATTCATCACCTCTTTGTGACAGTGATAAAGATCAAAATTACGGTAATGGGGAGGCAGTTCACGGGAATATGTCCAATGTCCCCTGTTAAGATAAACAAATTGATGATCAGGTACGTAATAATAAGCCTGGATATCCGGAATATAATAATATTCCACGTGGTCATACCCGGTTGGTCCCCAGGAAGGCTGCGTTCCGATGTTTACCGAAACCCGGATCTGCGCCTGTGCCGGATTGATCAGGGTAGCCGCTGCAAGAACCACAGCCGCCAATAAGAGTTTTTTCATACGTTCTTAGATTTAGTTACTGGCGACTTGCAAAAGAAATGCCAAAGACTACATTCAGGTTATCAATAACAACTCATTATTACCAATACCCCGGTTACATCCCCGCGATCAACCGGCAGATTCTTCCAACGGCCGGTCTTGCACGACCGTGAGGTCGGAAAGATCCACCGTTATAGGTATCAACCCCACCTGTACAATCGCTTTCTTACCCCGTATCTCCTTAACCATCCCCACCTGGTGATTCTTCTTCATCATCACCTTATTGCCTACGCGCGCATCCCCGCCGATCTCGGTATACCTGGCATCGAATTTCTTGCGCACCTTCTCATTGACCTGTTTCTCCTTTTGCTTAAAAAGCAGCGCCTGCATTTGTTTGATCACCTCATTCTTATCTTCGGCCTTGCGCCAGTCGAAGATGATCTGTTTGAGCTTGCGTTCCATCTCCTTCAAATAAGCTAACCGCTCTTCGGTGATCTTGTTCTGGTGCTTGAGCAGCTCGATCTGCTGATCGTGCCTCTCGCGATGGATAAGCGCTTCCATTTCCTTTTTGAGCCGCTCATTCTCTTTGAGCAATTTATTAAGGTCTTTCTCTCGTTTTTCCAGTTCGCGCAAGTCCTGCTCGGTAGCATTCAGCAATTTATCCAGCCTGAAATGGTCCTGGTCAACCAGCGTGCGGGCCCGTTGTATGAGCCGGGGTTCGAGACCGATGCGTTCGGCTATGCTAAACGTATAGGAGCTGCCGGGTTTACCGATGATAAGCTTATACAAAGGCTGAAGATTAGTTTCGTCAAAAGCCATGGCGCCGTTGACGACCCCGGCTGTCTTGCCCGCCATAACTTTCAGGTTGAGGTAGTGAGTGGTCACTATGCCAAAGGAATGTTTACGCACCAGCTCTTCGAGAATGACTTCGGCAAAGGCGCCGCCAAGATTGGGATCACTGCCGCTGCCCAGCTCGTCGATAAAAAACAACGTACGACCATTCGCATTCTCCATGAAGTATTTCATGTTCTTCAGGTGCGAACTATAGGTGCTCAGCTCGAATTCCAGGCTTTGCGTATCGCCGATGTGGATCATCAGCTGTTTGAAAATACCTACTTCCGAGTCGGGGTGAACGGGGATCAGCAGACCGCTCTGGATCATCAGCTGCAGCAATCCCACCGTTTTCATGGTCACCGTTTTACCCCCGGCATTGGGACCGGAGATAACGAGAAGACGATCATTCTCGTTGAGGGTAATATTTGTCGGGACCGTAGTCTTACCGGCCTTGCGGTTGTATAGATACAACAGCGGGTGATAGGCCTGGCGAAGGACGACATGCGCCTTGTCCAGCAGCAAGGGATAGTTACCATTCATTTCCCCGGCGAGGCGGGCCTTGGCACGGATAAAGTCGTATTCGCCCAGGATGTCGTGCCAGACCTGCAGGAGGGGGGCATGGACGGAAAGACGGGCCGTCAGTTCCCGCAGAATGCGATTGACCTCTTTGCTTTCAGCATGCTCAAGCGAAAAGACCTCATTGTTCAATTCGATGGTCTCCTCCGGTTCGACAAAAGAAGTGCGGCGGGTATCGCTTTCCCCATGCAGGATGCCCTTCACCTGGCGTTTGTGTTCCGCGAAGATGGCCACTACCCTCCTGCCATTCAAAAACGACTCTTCTATATCGGCTACATATCCCGCCTTGGCCAGCTTCGACAGTATCCGGTCAAAAACACGACGCAATTCGTTGCGGCGACGATAGAGGCTGAGCCGGATATTGGCCAGCTCTTCGGAGGCATTGTCGCGGACCACACCCGACTCGTCCAGAACTTCGTCGATAGAGGCGATGATGCTTTTTTCGTAGTGCGTATGCTCAATGACCCTTGACAGGGCAGGGTAGGCGGCGCGTCTTTCGGCATCGAACCACCGAAAGACACTGGCCATGCCTTCGGCCAGCCGGCGGATCAGCATGAATTGCTCGCCGGAGAGAGTGGCGCCCGCTATTCCCAGGAGCTTCAGCTCACGGGAAAGGTTGAAACTATTATCGTTTGGAAAATATTGACCGTTTTGGATAAGAAGCTTAAACTCATTGGATTGACGCAGTTCCAGCTCGATAAATTCACGACGGGTATGGATACGGAGGTCTAAAGCCTTTGTACGGGCATATTCAGTATCGCAAAGATTGGCCAGCAGGGCTTTGATCTTATCAAACTCCAGCTGGACCGGGGCTGATTCAGGAAAAATTCTCATATTGGTGGCCATCCGATGGCCGATCTCTTTTTTAAGAGCAGCAAAGGTACGTCAATACCGGGATTTTATCTATGCCCGCGTCGCCGGCCGTACGGCCGCAGTCACCACCGCCTCCGCAGTCACCGCATCCACCTTCACCTTCACCACCGCCTCCGCCGGCACTACCTTCACCTTCAGGTAAGATGACCAAAAAGCAGCCACCACCACCAGCGCAGCTATCCCTTCCGCCAGAATAGTATCCGGCGCACCGGCATACTGGGACACCGTACCCACCAACAAACTGCCGATAGGCATCATCCCGAAATAAGACATCGCAAAATAGCTGATGACGCGGCCCCGCATCTCAGGCGCCACAGTAGTCTGGATAATGGTATTCGTAACGGTGGTCTGGGCCATCATGCCAAAACCGGAGATAATGGCAAAAACCATGGCAATCGGAAACCAGGTCATATGAGAAAAACAGATAAGGCCAATACCAAAGATGATGGTATTGGTACGAAGTATCTTTTTGCGGCTGGCGTCTGTCCCACCTGTGCGGGTTGCCAAAAACAAACCGCCGCTGATAGCGCCAAGACCGATAAAGCTGTCGATCCAGCCAAAAGTGGAAGCATCCCCATGGAAGATATTCTTTGCATACACCGGTAACAAGGTTGCATAAGGTATGACCAGCAGGCTCATGGCCGCCAGCATGAGGATGGGCCGGGCGATAGCAGGGTTATGCGTGAGATAAGACCAGCCTTCGCGCAGTTCGCCCAGGGCATTCTTCTTCCGTTCCATTTTGACATAAGGCGGCAGTTTCATCCGTAACAACGAGCCGATGACGGCCAGAAAACTGACGGAATTCAGGACGAAACAAACCCCGTCACCCAGCTTCTGCAACACAATGCCGGCAATAGCCGGCCCGATGAGACGGGCAAGATTCACCATGGAAGAGTTGAGGGCAAGCGCATTGGGCAGGTTTTCCTTGTCGTCGATCATATCATAGACCAGCGCCTGGCGCGCAGGTACATCGAAGGCATTGATACAACCCAGCACAACGCTAAGGGACAATATCTCCCAGACATTGTAGCGGCCGAGAATAACCAGCACCGCCAGCAATACGGACTGGATAAGAGAAGCGATTTGAGTGATCAGCAGGACACGATAACGGTAATAACGATCGGAGACTACTCCCCCCATGGTCGACAGTAAAAAAGAAGGGAACTGGGCAGCAAAAAGCGACAGCCCCAGCATAAACGTGGAATGGGTCATTGTATATACCACCCAGCTGACAGCAGTACGCTGCATCCAGGTGCCGATGAGAGATACGGATTGACCATAAAAATAAAGCCGGTAATTACGACTTTGGAAAGCTCTGAAAACGGGTAACTTCATCATCTTTTGCTCCTTTTATTCATCCGGTTGCACCGGATCATTCATCTATCAGTTTCGTCAGCACCATTATCGCCTCCATGAGCAATTCTCTTTCTTCGGGAGAAACTTTTTCATGGAGGGCGCGGGCCAGCCATTCCTGCTTGTCCAACCGGCGCTGCTCCACATCGGCCCTACCGGCAGGCGTTAAGGAAAGCAGGACCTTTCGTTTGTCATCCGCCGAAGGACTCCTATGGATATAATTCAATTCAAATAAATGATTGACAACCTGTGACATGGATTGGGTAGTCACCTTCTCCATGCGGGCTATGTCGGAGGGCAGCAGCTTGCCGTGCTGGTATATGAGACCAAGGGTCGCCCTTTCGGTCAGCGAAAGCTGGGCTTCGTTACGCGTCTCACGCCGTAATAGCTTAATCAGCCGGTGCAGAACGGTGCGGAGAGACCCGGCGACTTCAATATCCCGGGCGTCAGGACCATCCGTTATGTTCCCGGCATTCCGGGCGCCCTCCCCGGCGAAAGATTCATTTTCCATAATGCAAAGGTAAACTTGTTAAGTTACTTTACAAAATTAGTAAAGCTACTTTACAATTATGCCATATTTGTCGCCTGGCCAACCAATTCCAGCCCTTTAAAGAAGTAAATTTGTGGTCACCCTACATTAAAAACAATATTATGAGCGATGGAAAAATCCCCGCTGGGGCAACGACAGATATAGCAACTTTTGGCACAGGATGCTTCTGGTGCACGGAAGCAGTTTTTCAGGAACTAAAGGGAGTGATAAAGGTAAGTTCAGGTTATATGGGCGGACAGGTCGCCAACCCCACCTACGAGGAAGTTTGCACGGGTACCACCGGCCACGCAGAGTGCCTCCGGATAGTATATGACCCTTCCGTCATCACCTATGACGAATTGTTGGAAGTATTCTGGGAATCGCACGACCCGACCCAGCTAAACCGCCAGGGCAACGACGTAGGTACTCAATACCGCAGCGCCATATTCTATCACAACGCCGGACAAAAGGAAAAAGCAGAACACTATAAGGCCCAGCTGAACAAGGAAGGCGCCTATCCTAAACCCATCGTGACGGAGATAACACCGGCCGGCACTTTTTATACAGCGGAAGACTATCACCAGAACTATTACAATACACATGGATCACAGCCGTATTGCTACCTGGTGATCCGCCCGAAAGTGGAGAAGTTCGAGAAGGTATTTAAGAATAAGCTGAAGAAGAATGCAAAACCCTGACGATACCGGTTTTACCCTTTGCGGCCTCGCGCAGACGCTGTAGCTCCGCCAGAGCCGAACTGCATTCAAAACCGAATTTTTCTTTAACACGCTGGCTGGCCTGGGTAAGGGCTTCGGTTATTTTCACTTCGAATTCAGCAACGGTGAGCTGGTCGCCGGCTTTGAAGTAGGTGTTGATGATCGTGGAGGGGGAATAGATCCGGTCTGTTGTCCGGTCGGGCCATTCTATGGGCAGATATACTTCGGGCATGTGGTTTATTTTATATGTCTACCTTTTCTTCTTTTAGCTGCAAATCAATGTCTACCTTTTCTTCTCCGCAATGGATGCTAATGCCCGACCCAGATGTGATAGAGCCGATGGTTTCGCAGACGATGGCGGCGTTGGTAAATAATTCTTTTATCTTCCCGGCATTCTCCGGCCTCGCCGTAAGCAGGTAGCCAAAACTGGGAAAGCTTACCAGCCATTTTTCCCAGGGTATTCCGGCCGGTCGGGGTATGTTTTCCAATTGAAAACATGCGCCTTTAGCAGAGGTATGCAATAACATGGCCAGCGTACCTATGATACCTCCCATACTGATATCCTTGGCTACACCGGAAAGTCCCGCCTCTGCAATTTCGTACAAGAGTCGCATTGTCTTTCTCAGGTGTACAGGATCCGCCGTGGTAGAAGCATCCCAGAAAGGATAACCCCTGAAATAAGTCCCGTTGAGATCGACGGCCATCAGCAGTTGATCCCCTGCTTCGGCGTCATAACTGGTGAGGAGTTTGCGTGCCTTGCCAAGAACGGAGACGGCCAGGTGTCTTTTCTCACTGCGATAGCAGGTATGACCGCCGACAATGGGTACACCATAGGCCTCGGATGCCGCCAGCATGCCGGCCCAGACATCCTTTCCATCGGTTTCATCCTTGAACCACACGACGTCTGTGACGGCAAGGGGCAAGCCCCCCATAGAACAGATGTCGCTGATGTTGACCATGACGGCGGAGTAACCCGCAAACCAGGGAGCGTCTTCGAGGAAGGGAGTGATAATACCTTCGGCAGCAAACAAAAGATAAGCTCCGTTGCCGTCGGGAATGGCGGCACAGTCGTCACCGACCTTAATGGGAATGGACCGGCCGCCATTGGACGGCGTGCCGCCAAACGGATCAATAAAAGGCACCGTCCCTCCGATAGCCTGGTGGGTCCGGGCGATGTTTAACTTGTCCTTTACCGATTGAGTGTCTGTTATCTGATCGATCAACTGTTGTAACATGATAGCATTATTGGCCGCTGACCAGAATTTCTGGCCGGGCGGTTAAGGACCCGCCCGTCAGGCCCATTTCTTTTTTTATTTGTTCCAGCAAATAGACGGCATCTTTGGCCACCCCCGAAAACCGGGCAGAACCCCAGGTATACTGCCAGGTCAGGCCCAGAAAATACAGGCCCTTTTCTTTGGTGACCCCTCTTTTATGAATGGGCAGGCCCCGCTCGTTGAATACTGGAGATTCTACCCAGCTGAAATCGTAGCCATACCCGATACACCAGATAACCGAACCGATGTTGGCCGTTCTATAATTGAGCTCCGTCCTTTCGGCAGCAGGTTCCCAGACCGGGGAATAAGGCGGTTCGACCGGGGTCTCGATGCCCTTGCTGCTGATATATTTATCTATTTTCTTTTTAATATTCTCCGAGCTGCGATCCGCCCCGTCGAGATTTTCACGAAGGTTGTCCTGCAGGATAAGTATGTCACCCTGCACGTCTCTCAGTGAGCCATAAAGTTGCATGCCCCCGATGGCAAATTTCCGGAGGTCGATCTCACGGCCGCCATCCCGGCCGGTTACATAATGGTTGGTTTTGTCCCGGACCGCTTCCCCGTCAGGATGCTCATCGATAGGAAGGTCATAATAACCCATATTATCCAGCCACTCCACTACGTCCTTTCCCCTGTAAAGACGAGCAGTACGGGGTGCATTGCCGACGCAAAGGTGGACTTTTCTGCCGGCCAGGTGAAGGTCTTCAGCAATCTGGCAGCCGGACTGACCCGTGCCGACTACAAGCACGTCACCGGGAGGGATAACCGCCGGATTCCGGTATTCATCAGAATGCAGCTGATGGATCCCCGCTGCGAACTTTTTTGCCATCGCCGGAAAAGACGCGAAGTGGAAATTGCCCGTGCAGACGACAACTTCCCGTGCACTATATTCCCCGGCAGAAGTAGATACGTCGAAAAAGCCGGTGGACTCGTCCTTGACCACCCTGGTGACGGTGGTGTTTTCCTTCAAAGGCGGATGGAAGGAAGCCGCATATTCCCGGAGGAAATCGACTATTTCATCCTTGACCATAAAACCGTAGGGATCATTGCCGGAGTAGGAATAACCGGGCAAATTGCATTGCCAGTTGGGGGTAACGAGGCAAAACGTATCCCAGCGGTGGTTGCTCCAGGCATCGGCGATCCTGTTTTTTTCAAAAAGGACGTGGTCAATGCCGTTTTCTTTAAGCAGAGAGCTCATGGAGAGACCGGCCTGGCCGCCGCCAATGACGATGATATCGTGGTATTTTTTCATTTTTCTTATTTTAATAGCCTGGCTCCCCGCCGATTTTAATAGACCAGTTCCCCGCCCAGGCAAGAGGCCGTGATAATGCGGGGCACCCAATCTTCGATGCCGATCGACCGGATATGCAGGCCGCTGATGCCTTCCATATTCCGGATACCCCGTATCAGCTGAAGAGTAATGCTCAGGCTTTCTTCTTCACTATTATTTTTTTCCATATGTTGAATGAGGTGGCCGGGAATGACCAGACCAGGAATGGATTTCAGAACATGCAGCCTCTCCGCACTATTAAACGGAAAAACAGCACCGATAAACCGGGCTCTCTTGTGCAGGCCGCGCCTCACTATTTCCTCCATCCAGCTTTCCATCGGCGCGAGCTCGAAGATGGCCTGCACCTGGATATAACGGGCGCCGGCATCTATCTTACGTTCGAGCAGGTCGAAACTTTTGCCATCCGATGCGCAGGGAAAGTCGATCGTGCCCACACAGAAAGGCGGGGCAGGATTGATCACGTCGTCATTAAAGAGCCGGCCTTCGCGGGTAAGGGCCGTGATCTTTTCTATCGCCTCTACGCTGCTCAGGTCGGAAGCGTCTTTTGCCGCGGGATCGGAGCCAATAGTACAAGGATAACCATCCAGTATGATGATGTTCTCCAGTCCCAGGTGAGCGAAAGCCAGCAGGTCGGACTGCATGGCAATACGATTCTTATGACGGAGCGCAAATTGCAGAATGGGCTCTAAGCCAAGCTTGAGACAATTCATCCCTACAATAATATTGTTGAGCCGGGCCTTGGACAGCAGGTTATCGTTTATTTGCACGACATCCACAAATTCACCCAATATCGACGCAGTCTGCATGCATTTGCTCAGATCGTAGTGCCGGGGCGGCGTCAGCTCTGCAGAGGTGATAAACTTCTCCGAGTTCAGAAGCGCAGATAATTTCGGTTTGACACTATATTGATTCATAAAATTTCCATTTTTGTCACCCCGCTGTTTTCAACGCAAGCTGGCGTACAGAAGATAAGGAGGGCTGGTAAAAAGATGTATCCGCCTCCATCAGGTGATGCAACCTGCCATGATAGATCTTTTCCCCGATGGGTTCCCAGTGCATGCGCCGGAAGAAATTGGTATTTTGTTCCTGCACATAAGCGAAGAACTGCTCACAGCCAAGTGCCAGCGCTGTAGATACGGCTTTAAAAATAAGCGCGCCGCCGATATTCATGGTAAAGGGATGAACAGGGACGCTGTCGTTAAAAAGACCAGTGGTATTGAAGCGGGATAGCTGCCGGTATTGTGCGACCACCCCCAGTCTCCCACCCCACCAGATACCCGGTTTGCGTTGGTCGATACGGACGACTCCTACAACCTGGTCGGGAAGACCGGCATAACTGCATTCGGCAATGATAGGCAAGGCCGACCCGTCGATCTCATCCCGGTCAGAACCTTCGAAAAGCCGCTGCTCCTCGCAAAAGATGGCTTTACGCACCTGCCAGTATTGTCTCTCCTGCCAGGGTTCTGTAGCAAACCCGAGGGTAATATAGTTACACTTGTACAGCGGCGGGGACTCGATGATCATAGGTCTTCTTTTTTTCGAATGATTGTAAAGTTGAACAGGCGCCGCATTTACCACATCCTGCTTTCATCCGGTCCGAAGTGATGCCTGCTTCGAAAAGCAGGGGACCTACGGCCGACAAAACGGATTCCATAAAATCTTTATCGGGTGGCGTGTGAAACTCGAGGGGAGTGCCTTTTACCGGTACGAAGGGAACAATAAACGGATAAACGCCGATGTCCACCAGTTGCCGGCTCATATCGATCAGACTTTCTTTACTATCGCCGAGCCCGGCAAGCAGGTAGGTGGATACCTGGCCCCGGCCAAAGACCCCGACAGCCGCCTTGAAGGCCTCCATATAGTAACTTACCGGCACTTCAGCTTTGCCGGGCATGATCTTCCGGCGCACGTTTTCCTCGACAGCTTCAAGGTGCATCCCCAGCGTATCGGCGCCGGCTTCTTTCAGTCGTCGGAACCAGTCAAAATCATCCGGTGGCTCGCACTGTACCTGGATGGGAATGTCGACGGCGGCTTTTATCGCAGTTACACTGGCGCAAAGCACTTTGGCGCCCCTGTCCGGCGTGGAAGGGGTGCCGGTAGTCAGCACGAATTGTACTACACCGTCCATCTCTACTGCGGCTTTCGCCACTTCCGCCAGGTGATGGGGACGTTTGTACGAAATGGTATTGCCGTTCTTCAGCGATTCGCCGATAGCGCAGAACTGGCAGGAGGTGGACTTATCGCCATACCGGACACAGTTCTGCAGCACGGTCGTGGCCAGCACGTTGTGGCTGTGCAGCTGGGCTACCTTCCAGAAGGGTACGCCATCAGAAGTACTGTGCCGGTAGAAGTTAGCCTGGCGGGGAAACAGCACCTGGCCAATGAAAGTATTGTCTTTATAAATGGGAGCGACGCCCAGAGCGTCAGGTTCGCCGGCGCTGTAAGGCGACCGGCCCGAAGCCGTATTGTAAACAGGCACCATGATGGTCGTGTCGCCGATGCGGACAGCCTTATGGTCGGTGGGTCCTGCCCCGCCGCGGCGCCCGCCGGCGCTTGTATTATCTTCCAGCCGGAGGCCGTAAGACTGGAGTTCGACTAGTAATTGGGATGTGGTCATAGTGATTCTATTTTTTTCCAGGCCGCCACCTCCGGGTATAACATGCCGGCCGTCTTATCAACAACATTAACTTGCGAATAAGCCGTTTTATCGATCAGGAGCGACAGCAGCTCAGGCCGGGAATAGTGACCGACGGAGTCCATCATCCGCTTGCGCTTGTCGATAAGCTTTTTGTCGAGATCGGCATAGATGATCCCTTCGCCTTCGGTCAGGGGAGTACAGAGGTGCCTGCCCTCGGGGGAGATGATCATGGTCATACAACCACCCTGCAAGGCCTGTTGCAATTTGGGATCCGGAGTGATCGACCCGATCTGAGCCTCGTCGAGCCAGCCGGTGGAGTTGACAACAAAACAGCCAGACTCCAACGCATGGTGGCGCATGGTTACCTCCATTTGATCGGCGAATATCTGTCCGACCATCGAGCCGGGAAATTGACTGCAATGGATTTCTTCATGATCTGCCATCAATGCATAGCGGGCCAGGGGATTATAATGCTCCCAGCAGGCCAGGGCCCCGATGCGGCCAACGGCTGTGTCGACGGCTTTGAGACCGCTGCCGTCACCTTGTCCCCAGATCATCCGTTCATGATAGGTCGGAGTTATCTTGCGACGCCTAAGGACGATCTGGCCATCCACGTCAAATACCAGCTGCGTATTATAGAGCGTACCGCCATCGCGTTCGTTGACACCGAGTACGACGACCATCTGACAATCACGGGCGGTGGATGCAACAAAGTCGGTAAGAGGTCCGGGTACACTCACCGCCTGTTCGTAGAGCTTGAGATGCAGGCTGCCCGACAACACCGGCGGCACAATAAAGGAAAAGTAAGGATAGTTGGGCACACAGGTTTCCGGGAACACGATGAGGTCAGCCCCCTGGAAAGAGGCCGTCCGGATGCAATCACAGATCTTTTCCGTAGTGGCAAGGCCGTCGTTGAGGACCGGCTTTAACTGTACTGCTGCTGCTTTAATGATGGATTTCGCGGCCATGACAATGATTTATAATGTCCATGTATCGAAAATGTAGGCGCTGTCTCTCTTGTGCACCAGCTGAATATCCAGCACGTCATGCGGGCTGATGGGTCTGATACCGGGGATGAGGGACGGTTCCCCAAGCCCATACAGCGCCTGCAGGGCAAAACGGCAGGCATAGACCTTACCACCCTCTTCCATAAATTTCGTGAGCCGGTCGCTATAGACCATATGACCGGGGAAGGCCTCATCGCCCAGTTTGGGAAACCCTCTTAGTACGCCGAGAGTGACGCCAGGGCCATATAGGAGAATAGAGGTCTCGAAGCCTTTACGAAGCAGTCTTGTGGCAGTAAGAATATTGACCAGGCCGATGGAGCCTTCAAAGGCTACGGTATGGAAAGTAACGAGGGCCTTCTGGCCAGGGGTCGCTTTTACGTCTTCGAACACTTTTTCTTCATAGTCGACCAGAAAATCACCTTTTTTGTTGGCTTCACGTTCAACTTTCGGCATAAAATTAATTTTTGGGTTGTTGATAATATAGACGATGATTTTGTAAATTTACTAGGATCTGAAAATCGCCTCTATCACCCGAAAAGGTGATTTTAATCGTAAAAAGCAAGATTTTTAATAGTTACCTGCCGATTGAGCCATTTTTTAAAATCAGATTCTTCTTTTTTTGATCTGAAAATCATTTTAAAGTACAAATATTTTTATTTTTAATGTTGTACATTATGGCTCGTAGGAACTACGATATCACCGGTGAAGGAAAGTTGTTTAAAACCTTTTTAGAGAATTGTCGGTCACAGTATGAGGACCAGGAATTGGTGAGTAATATTGAGCAATACATACGGGATGTTCAGATATGGAATAACCAGTTTCTCTATATTCATCATATCCGGTCGGGAAAATTTTACCACAAAGGCTTCAGGGAATGCCTGGGTTATGATTTACGCGAACTAACCGCCGATTTTTTTGTCCGCAATATTCACGAAGCCGATAGAAGTGTTTATTTCAATATTTCAAAGGCAATGTTATCCTTTGTGCTGCACAATGCACCTTACCTGGTGCCTTTCGAAAGTACTTTCCATGTCAATTATCGCATCCGGCAGCAAAACGGGGAATACATTTATATCTTAAGGCAGAGCACCCCTTTTATCAAGAACAGCCAAAACGAAGTGGAGGCCTATATCAGCCTGTGTACGAATATCAGCCATATTTCAAACAATACAACAGTGAAATGGGAGATATTCGGCCCGAAAGCAGAGACATTGCCGATGTTTCTGGAGCAGTTTATGAAGCCGCCGCCCAGCCTTTTCAGCGAACGCGAACGGGAAATACTGCGATTGTTAAATTCGGGACTCAGCAGTACAGCAATTGCAGAACGATTGTTTATCAGTCTCAATACAGTAAATACACATCGGAAGAGTTTGATGCGGAAAGCAGGGGTGAATAAGACGATCGACCTCATCTCCTACGCCAAAGAGAACGGGATGATATAGCCCCAAAACGCTATTTCCACACCCGCCGCAATTCCAGCAAATTCAACGCATTGGGCTCAAACCCATGAACCCGCGGATTTATAAGATGCACCACCTCGTCATACCACAATGGAACGACCGGCGCGGCGTCGATGACGCGCTGATCCATCTCCCGGTACAACCGGTAGCGAATAGAATCGACATTCTCCAGCAAGGCCCGTTCATAAAGCCTGTCGAACACCGGATCGCTAAACCGTGTATAATTAGGCGGCGCCGGGTTTTTAGAATAAAACACACTCAGATAGTTCTCCGCATCGGGATAATCGGCCATCCAGCTGCCCCGGAAAAACGGCGCCTTCGATTGAGCCGTCTCCTCCAGCAACAGACTTTTCTGTACCACTTCAATCTGGATATGTATCCCTATATCCTCCAGCTGCCGGGCGATAAAACTCGCAAAGTCGGCATACACAGGAATAGTAAGCAGCTTGATCGGCGGCAGCCCCCTTCCGTCCGGGTAACCAGCCGCCCCTAACAGCGCCCGCGCCAACTCCGGGTCATAGTGATATCCATGCACCAGGGTCGAATCAAAAGAAGGAAGCCCCGCTGGTACAAAACCGCTCTCCGCAGGCAGCCCCAGCGAGTTACGGAGATAAAGCATCATCTTTCTCCGGTCAAACCCATAGTTGATGGCCTGACGAATCTGCCGTATCCGCAGCGGTGACCCCCGCACAAGCGCATTATTGCTGTCCACAAGTATCCCCAGGTATTCAGTATTCAGCTGGGGATACACGGACAGTTCGATCTTACCCTGCCAGTCCTTTTTCAGCTGCCCCCTCTTGCTGAGCACTTCGTCTTTAAAGGAGGCGTCGATCTCATTGATAAAGTCCAGCTGACCCTGCCGGAAAAGCAGGAATTCGGTCGCCTTCTCATTGTTGAAAGATATTTTCACCGCATCGAGGTAAGGCAGCTGCCGGCTGGCGCTGTCCTTTTCAAAATACTTTTCGTTCCGCAAAAAGATGAGATCCTGGTTCTCTTCCCAGCTGCGAAAACGAAAAGGACCGGTACCGCAGGGATGGCTGCGAAAATCCTTCCCATATTCTTCCACCACTTCATGCGGAACGGCAGAACAATAAGCCATGCTCAACAACCCGAGAATAGGATGAAAAGGACGCGCCAGCCGCAAAACAAACGTGCTGTCATCCGGAGCCTGGAAAGCGCGCCCATCCTCGATACGCCCATGAAAGATCCACGCGCCACTGCTCGCAGTCCGCGGATCGAGCAGCCGGTTAAAACTATATAATATATCCGCGGCCACAAGATGACGCCCCTTGCCACCCGGAAAGGCCGCATCATCGTGAAAGAAAACATCGGATCGCAAATGAAAGGTCCAGACCCTGCGGTCGGAAGAGACCTCCCAGCTACGCGCCAGGCCGGGAACGATACGCAGCTGGTCATCCGTCTCGACAAGCGTACTATACAGCTGATGCACAGCCCAGATGATGGACCTGTTCTTGGCAAAAGCCGGGTCGAGCGTCGCAATACCATCGGATTCATTGTAATAAAAGACCTTTTTATCCGATTTCCCCGATTGTCCGCAGCCCATAACCAGCATCAGCGCCAACGCCAGCACCAACCCAACCGCCGTCATTGAACCGCTCGTCCTAAATAAACCGGGTAATGAAAAATGTTTTTCTACCTTCATCATAACTTAAGCTAAAGATAACCAATGAGTCGCATTCCATCCTTCATCGCAGCCCTTTCTATTTTTTGCTGTCTGTCCGCGGACGCCCAACTGCTCACCCCTGCAAAATCATCATTCACCCATGCCGATACCCTGCGGGGAAGCATAACCCCGGAGCGTGCCTGGTGGGATCTCCTGAAATATGACCTGCAGGTAACACCCTCTTTTGAAAAAAAATCCCTCACCGGAGAAAACACGATTACTTTTTCCGCCATCACCGACGGACAAACCCTCCAGATAGACCTCCAGGAACCGATGAATATCGGAGCGGTCACCTGGCATAAAAAACCAATCCCCTATTCCCGGGAAGGCAACGTTTTTCACGTCAAATTCCCAAAAACGATAAAAGCAGGCTCCATAGAAACACTGACTATCAGCTATTCCGGCATTCCCAAAGTCGCAGTACGCCCACCCTGGGGCGGCGGCTGGATCTGGAACAAGGACGAACAAGGCCGGCCCTGGATGACCGTAGCCTGTGAAGGACTGGGCGCAAGCGTCTGGTTTCCCTGTAAGGACCACCTCAGCGATGAACCGGATAGCGGAGTAGTCCTGCATATTACCGCGCCCGACACCCTGGTAGGCGTGGGCAACGGCCGGCTGTGGGAGAAAAAGGCCAACGGCAACGGAACGACCACCTGGACCTGGGTCGTAACCAACCCGATAAATTCCTATGACATCATTCCCTACATCGGAAAATATGTCAACTGGTCTTCCGTATTCGACGGAGAAAAAGGCAAGCTGGACTGCAACTACTGGGTAATGGACTACAATCTGGAAAAGGCAAAACCACAGTTCAAACAGGCCGATACGATGCTGCACGCCTTTGAGTACTGGATGGGCCCCTACCCTTTTTATGAGGATGGGTACAAGCTGGTAGAAGCCCCGCACTTGGGGATGGAACACCAGAGTAATGTCGCCTATGGAAATCATTTTGCCAACGGTTACCTGGGCCGGGACCTTTCCACCACCGGTTGGGGACTGAAATGGGACTTTATCATCGTACACGAGAGTGGTCATGAATGGTTTGGAAATAATATCACCGACAAGGACGCAGCAGATATGTGGGTGCACGAAGGTTTTACAAATTATACGGAAACATTGTACACCACCTACCTCTATGGGACCGAAGCCGGCAATGACTATTGCATCGGGACACGCAAAAATATCCGCAACGACAATCCCATCATCGGCATATACGGGGTGAATAAAGAAGGCTCGGGGGATATGTATTACAAAGGCGGGAATATGCTGCATATCATCCGGCAGATCGTTGGCGACTCAGCCTTCCGCGGGATGTTACACGGACTGAACAAGACCTTCTACCACGCGACGGTGACGACCCAACAGGTAGAAGAATACATGAGCGCCTATGCCCATAGAGACTTCTCAAAGATTTTCGACCAATACCTCCGGGCAACGAAGATACCCGTGCTCGCCTGGCAGTCCAATGGGAACATCATCTCCTATCGCTGGTCCAACTGCGTGAAAGGATTCAACATGCCTGTAAAGGTCTTTATCGGCGGAACCCCCGAACAATGGATCACACCGACCGATGAATGGCAAACCATAAAAGCCGCTTCAGGCGGAAAGCTTATCCTCGGAAGCAACGGCGGAACCGATCCGCAACAGATGCCCGTGGGCGCAACCGGAAATGGAATGGCAGGAGATGGTAATTTCTCGGTGGACCGGAATTTTTACATATTGGTAAAGAAACAAGGATAACCCGCGATGGCAATACCTCATACAGAAGAACCACGTGTATATCAATCCGGCTTTGATTTTTTAAATAAGTTGAAGAAAAATAATAACAGGGAATGGTTCAATACCCATAAGGCCGAATTTCAAAAAGAACTACATCTTATAGAGCTCTTTGCCGATGCCTTATTACAGGACCTCAATGCCCATGACATAATAGAAACGCCCTCTGGAAAAAACAGCCTGTTCCGTATTTACAGGGATACCCGTTTTTCTAATGATAAAACTCCGTATAAAACAAAATGGAGCGGCAGCTTTAGACGTGCTACCAAATATCGCAGGGGTGGCTACCATTTCAATATTGAACAGGGCAACAGCTTTATTGCGGGAGGTTTTTGGGGACCGGTTCCACCAGACCTCAAACGAATCAGGGATGATATTTCTTTTGATGCCACGCCTCTTACAAAAATAGTAAAAAGCAAGTCGTTTGTATCCATGTTCAGCACATTAAAGGGAGAGCAGTTAAAAACTGCGCCGAAAGGGTTCAACGCAGACCATGAGGCCATTGATCTTTTACGTTACAAACAGTTTTTGCTCATAAGACCATTTTCAGATAAGGAGGTTTTAAGCAACCATTTTCTAAAAGAGGCAAGTCTCGCTTTTAAGGCAATGCGTCCGTTTTTCGACTATATGAGTGAAGTATTGACCACCGACAATAATGGGCGGCTACATTCCTCCTGAAAGTACAGTCGTAGAAGATTGCTGCATTCGGGTCTGCGACGGATCGAGAATCCGTCCCGCTCCGACAAAATGTTTGTCGTAGTACCCGTCATTCATATCGCTGATCATTACGCCGGAAACAGAAGCATGCACAAACTTGTTGTTGCGCAAATAGACCCCTACATGAGTAACCGTATTGTGCTTTCCCAGGGTGTGAAAAAACACGAGGTCCCCTTCCAGTAGTTCGACGCGACGGATATGACGGGAAGTTTCGTATTGTTCCCTGGAAGTACGGGGAAGAGAAGAAACCCCATATACTGAAGACATCAATAAAAAAGCAAAGGCCGAACAGTCGATACCATCCCGGCTGGTACCCCCGTAATGATAAGGCGTCCCATACCAGTAATCCATGAAGCTCAGCAACTTGGGATTATCCAGCTCTTCGACGGAAGCATTTTCGAGGATGGCGTATTTGAATTGCAGGGCCGGGTAATTTTCGATGGCGACTCCACTGCGGTCCGCGTAAGTGGCGGTTTTGGCTTTTGCATTGGTATTGGGGGTGGTAATGGAGCTGCGGGATTTATCCTCCCGCGAATCGGGATTGACGGAAATGTTGCTGAGGAATTGTACAGAACCATCCTTCGTGGTCGGCGGGGGAGCATGCGGTTTCGTAGCTGCAGGCTTAAAAGTGCTGCAGCTGGCAAGAAGGCAAATGACGACGGATGTTATAGGTATGACAGTTTTCAACATATTTTCCACTTGAGGGCGCAAATCAGGATATTGGCACAGACAAATATAGCAAATCTTTTGCCAAAATGACGCACCCATAGCGACTTTTAGCTTGTGAGCAATCTCTCAATGCTGCTATGAAATCGTCTCATTCTACTCTCAAATCAACGCGACTCTTAACATTAATACGCTATATAAAGGGCTGATTTAAATTTTAAGGGTAATTACCCATAAATTTTTTAAGCCCTCCCATAAATATCCTATTTTTGACGGGTAATTACCCTTTTTTATGCAATCCTCTCATATTAATGATTTACTCAAATCAGCGTTTCAGGACGATAATAGCCTTGATATAAAACAGCTTTTTGAGGAGAAATTGGAAGAATATGACTTAAGCAAGACGAAAGCCCTTTCTATCTTAAATATTGACAAAGATGTCTTTGATGATATAATTTCAGGATCTGCTAAGCAGCCTAGCATGATCAATATTCTGAAAATCGCGCAATTCATTGATGTCGATATAAACGAAGTTGTTACCGCATTTCTAAAAACCCAAAGTTCTGAAAATATTGCAACTATCGAAAAAGCTCGAAAAGTTACTTTTGTAGTTAAATTCTTTGATGTTAAGAAACTTACCAAACTTGGTTTCTTTGAAGAATCAGAAAACGTAGATTATTGGGTACAACGTATACTGACATTCTTTGACTATGAGACCATTAGTGAATTTGAGGAAGGATTAGCAGCACCTTTATACAGCAAGGGAAAACGAAAGTTTTCGGATAAGATGAAGGATTTTTGGATTAAATCCGCATATCAATGTTTTAAAAACATCAACAATCCTAATCCTTATAGTAGAGATAGTCTTAAAGAGTTACTAATCAAAATCAAACCTTATTCCCAAGATGTTGAGAATGGATTATTTACAGTCTGCAAGGCCTTATACAATATTGGAATCACCGTTATAGTTCAAAACCAACTGGCCAACACCCAAGTTCGTGGCGCCACTTTTATCGTCAATAATAAACCTTGTATTGTTCTGACAGATCTATTCAAAAGATACCCAACAATATGGACCACTTTAATCCATGAGTTACACCATGTTTTATACGATATGGAGCTCATTTCTTCAACTCAGTATCATCTGACCGGTGATCCAGATCTATTTTTAATTGAAGAAAAAGCAGACTCTTTTTCCATGGAATACTTTTGTGGGCTAGAGCATTTTAATTACATTAAACCGCATATCAACAATCCTTTTATCGTATCGAAATTTGCAAAAGATCTGGAAGTACATCCTTCGTTTATTTACTCCGCATACAGATATTTCCAGAACTATCTCTATCAAAAAAATTATTATGGAGCATTTACCGAATTCTTTCCGCCCTATTCGTTAGCCATAGCTAAACTAACACCGATCACATGGAAAGAAAATTGCTTATCAGAAATAGCCCAAAATATAAAAACCATTTTTGAATTAAATACTTAACACTATGGAAGAAAATAAAAGGAATATTAAAGAAGAGTCAACGCTATCTGCAGAAGACCTCGAGCGGATGGAACTGCTTCGCCAAGTTCATGAAAAATCAGGCAGGCAATTAGAGATTGATGCAACCACGGGCAGTTTAAAAGAGATTGACGAACTGAAGGAATTGCTAGGGAAAAAGATAGATAACCCAGACGAAAAATATAACATTTATTACAAGGGTATCAGGAATATCCTGATACAATATTTGCCCAAAGGCGATGAGTTCAAAGAAGCCCGGCAAATAATATATGATGAAAAGAATATCTTTCTAAATAGCGGCAAAAAAAAGTCCGACAATGATGGTATCAGAGGAAGTGATGGGAGAATGACCTTCGCGATAGACCAAATAGTTAAAACAAATTCTTTCACTTAATTGAAAAACAACTACTTAAAATAAAAAACACCCTCAACTCAATGAAAATTTCTTCATACATTTGAACCAGCCATTATTGTTTAGTAAAGAAGGAGATGAGATGTGGAAAGATTGTGCTTTTCAAGCCCCCCACTGAACGATTGATCTCGTATTTTGTTAGTTAATTGCAGGTCCTAAGCTTAAATTTTCACCACCCGCATGTCAAAATTCTCCCATCTCCATACACACACGCAATTCTCCCTCCTGGACGGAGCGGCCTCGATACAAAGCCTTTACAAAAAAGCTATCAAAGACGGCATGCCGGCACTTGCCATCACCGACCACGGCAATATGTTCGGCGCCTTCGAATTCGTAGCCGAGGCCCATAAACACAAAAACGAAGATGGAACACTAAAAGTAAAACCCGTAGTCGGCTGCGAGTTTTACGTAGTGGAGGACCGCTTCAAAAAGACATTCACGAAAGAACAGCGCGACGAACGCTATCACCAGATCCTGCTGGCCAAAAACAAAACAGGCTATCAGAACCTGATCAAATTGACCTCCCTGGGTTACACGGAAGGACTCTACAGCAAATATCCCCGTATCGACAAACAGCTCATCCTGAAATATCACGAGGGACTGATCGCCACGACCTGCTGTATCGGAGCCTATGTGCCGCAAACCATCCTGCACGAAAGCGAAGAGAAGGCGGAAAAGGAATTCAAATGGTGGCTCGACCTTTTTGGCGAGGATTATTTTATCGAGCTGCAGCGGCATAATATCAAGGAACAGGAGAAGATAAATGCCACCCTGATACAGTACGCTAAAAAATATAATGTCCCGATGATAGCGACCAATGACAGTCACTATACAGACCGGGATGACTACAATGCCCATGACATCCTGTTATGCATCAATACAGGAGAAAAACAGGCCACGCCGGGTTACGATGACATGGTCAATGACGATCTGAACACCAAGAACCGGCGGTTTAAATTCCCCAACGATCAGTTCTATTTCAAGACCTCGGAGGAAATGAACACCCTGTTCAAGGATATCCCGGAGTCTATAGATAACACCAATATGATCGTCGACCGGGTAGAGGTGCTAAATTTAAAAAAAGACATCCTGCTGCCGGCCTTCCCTATTCCAAAAGAGTTTCAAATTCACAATGAAAGCAATCTCGACCAGTGGGAATACCTGAAGTACCTGACCATGGAAGGGGCAAAGCTGAGATACAGCGACCTGACGCCGGAGATACAGGAAAGGCTGGACTTCGAGCTGTTCACGATCAAGACCATGGGATTTGCCGGATACTTTCTCATCGTATCCGACTTCATCAAGGCGGGCAGGGATATGGGCGTGTTCATCGGCCCCGGCCGTGGATCGGCCGCTGGCAGTGTAGTCGCCTACTGCATCGGCATCACCAATATCGACCCCATCAAATATAATTTACTGTTCGAACGCTTCCTCAACCCCGACCGTAAGTCCATGCCCGATATCGACACGGACTTCGACGATGAGGGCCGGCAGAAAGTAATAGAATATGTGGCGGCCAAATATGGCAAGAACCAGGTGGCGCAGATCGTCACCTATGGCACCATGGCGGCAAAGATGAGCATTAAGGATGTGGCGCGGGCGCTGGACCTGCCACTGGCGGAGTCGAACGCGCTGGCCAAGCTGGTGCCGGAACGGCCGGGCATCGAGCTCAAACGGGTATTACACGCACCCATGACAGCCAAAGACGGCGAAAAATCCCTCGAAGAAAAGGATGGCGTCGGACCGGACGACCTGGTCAACGTCAAGCTGATCCGGGACATTTACAAAGGCGACGACATCCGCAGCCGTGTCCTGCACGAAGCCGAACGCCTGGAAGGGTCGGTCCGCAATACAGGCCTGCACGCCGCAGGTATCATCATTGCGCCCGATGACCTGATGAACATCCTGCCCGTTTGTACGGCAAAAGATTCAGACTTCCTCGTGACGCAGATCGAAGGCAGCGTCATCGAAGAGGCCGGCGTTCTCAAGATGGACTTTCTCGGTCTGCGGACCCTGAATATCCTGAAGACGGCGCTTGAGCTGATCAAAGAAAATTATAACCTCGAAATCGTCATCGACGATATACCACTGGATGATCAAAAGACTTTTGAACTCTATCAGCGGGGCGAGACGATCGGTACGTTCCAGTTTGAAAGTCCCGGAATGCAGAAATACCTGAAGGACCTGAAGCCGGATAAGTTCAATGACCTGATCGCCATGAACGCCTTATACCGGCCGGGACCCATCGCCTATATCCCCGACTATATCGACCGGAAACACGGACGGGAACCTATCGTTTTTGACCTCCCGGAAATGGAAGAATACCTGGGGGACACCTATGGTATTACCGTTTACCAGGAACAGGTCATGTTGCTGGCGCAGAAGCTGGCAGGGTTCAGTAAAGGCGACGCGGACGTCCTGCGTAAGGCGATGGGTAAAAAGCAGAAGTCCATCCTGGATAAGATGAAGAGCCAGTTCGTAAAAGGCGCCACAGCAAAAGGCTTCGCTGCGGAGACGCTCGAAAAGATATGGACGGACTGGGAAGCTTTTGCGCAATATGCGTTTAACAAGTCTCACTCGACCTGTTACGCATTTGTGGCTTACCAGACGGCTTATCTAAAGGCCCGCTACCCTTCCGAGTATATGGCGGCAGTGCTGAACCATGCAGGCAGCATTGAAAAGATCACGTTCTTCATGGAAGAGTGTAAGCGAATGGGACTAAAAGTATTGGGACCGGATATCAACGAATCGAAAAAAGGTTTTGCCGTCAACCAGAAAGGAGATATCCGGGTTGGGCTGGGCGGATTGAAGGGTGTCGGTGAGGCTGCGGTAGAAAGTATCATTGAAGAAAGACACAGGAATGGGAATTATACCTCTATGTTCGACATGATCAAACGGGTCAACCAGCGTGCGGTGAACAAGAAAACACTGGAAAGCCTGGCCTATGCCGGCTCCTTCGATTGTTTTACGGAGTTTCACCGGGCGCAATATTTCTTTATGCCGCCAGGGGATACCTCGACAGGGCTGGAGAAGATCATAAAATTCGGCAACCAGTACCAGACGAATTCGACGCAAAGCAGCAACAGCTTGTTTGGCGACTTAGTGATGCCGGATATCGCCACGCCAAAAATACCCAACTGCGAGCCCTGGGCGCTGACGGAGCTGCTCGACCATGAAAAGGACGTGACCGGTATGTTTATGAGCGGCCACCCCCTCGACCACTTTAAATTCGAAATCTCCCATTACGGCATTACCCGACTGGGCGAGTACAACGAGATCAAAGATGCAGTAGGCCTGCAGAGTAATCCGGGAAAACCCTACCGGCTGGCGGGCCTGGTCGTGGACGCACAGCACAGGGTGAGTAAAACCGGAAAGCAGTTTGGCTCGCTTATTATCGAAGATTATACGGGAAAGGCCGAGTTTATGCTCTGGAGTGAAGATTATGCGCGTTATTCCAACTACCTGGAAAAAGGGAAGAACCTGTTCCTGGCAGGTAGCTTCCGGCAGCGTTTTAATAAGTCGGAGTTCGAGTTTAAGATCGAAAAGATGATGCTCCTGGAGAGTATTAAGCCGATACTGACGAAACAGGTGATCATGGACGTAGAGGCAAGGTTTATCAACCAGGAACTGGTCGAATTCATCGAAAAAAATGTTAAAAAATATCCTGGGAAATCAGGCCTGAAATTCAACATCGTGGAATCGAAAAGCCAGGCCCGGGTAAGCCTGTATACAATGGGGACGGGTTTTGAGATGAATGACGAAATGTCCGCTTTTTTGGAAAAAATGCCGGAATTAGAAGTTCAGGTCGTGACGGTTTAGCAGCCCACCTCGCCGGCGCCGGTCAAAGAGACTGTCAGCAACCTGACGAAAAAGTTCACAAAAATGGTCGACATTTACAAAAGTAAAATAATCACATAACATAAAAAACACTTATTATCATGGCTTTAGAATTAACTGACATCAACTTCCAGGAGAAGGTCATCTCATCCGATAAATTAACCATAGTAGACTTCTGGGCAGAATGGTGTGGACCCTGTCGCGCTATCGGACCCGTAATCGAAGAATTGTCAAAAGAATACGATGGTAAGATCAATATAGGCAAGGTAAATGTAGACCACAACCCTCAGCTTTCTGTGAATTATGGTATCACCAGCATCCCCGCTATCCTTTTCATTAAGGATGGTAAGGTAGTAGACAAACTGGTCGGTGCACAGCCGAAAGCCAACTTCGTAAAGAAGATAGAAATACACATCTAATCCAGATATAATAGCTTAAAGGCCGCCTACATTCGTAAGCGGCCTTTTTTTGTCCTTAAATGTCCTTTTAAACCGCCTGTCCTTTAGTGCCTGTCTTTCCAATGACGCTCCCGTTCGAAACGTTCGTGATCAAAATTCCTATCACGGAAATAATCCCTATGCTCCTTTTCAAATCTGGCGTGGTAGTGTTCAAAGTACTCCCGGTCGCGGTAATGGCCATGCCACTTGGGATACTCATAGTAAGTGTAACCGGGATAATCCTTTTCAAAGTTAACCTGTACCTGGACCTGCGCCGAGGCAGAACCGGCAATTAAACTTCCTGCAACGATCATAGTTAGAATGAGTAGTTTTTTCATACTTGATTTTTTTGTTAATAGAAATCTATGCATCTTTAGAATGAAAAAAGGCTCCCGAATTTAATCGGCAGCCGTTAAAATTTCATTAAAAGGAAGTCGCGCCAAAATCGCGCCCAGGGCGCCCCCTGACGCTACTGCAAAACCCTCTTTGCATATTTCAGGGCCGCTTCCTTATTCCCCATCTGCTGATACGTGCGGGCAATAGTGTCCAAAATCTTTCTATTTGTAGAGTCCTTTGCCAGAGCCGTTTGCAACCGTATGACCTCCATCGCTGCAAACCGGATGGGTTGGAGATTGAGCCCCCGCTCATTATTGGCAATAGCATAATCCAGGTAGGGCATCGCATCGACCGGCCTGTCCTGCTGCAGGCAAAGCACAAAAAGATACCGCGCCCTGTCAAAGGAAGGTTCCTGCCGGAAAGCCCGGCCGAAATAAAAAATGGCCTTCTCATATTCCTGTGACTTGCCGCAAAGTTTTGCCGTCGTTTCAAGATAGTCGGTTTCATTGGGATGTTCGAGGACCATCGCTTCCATGATGGTGCGGGCTTTTTTCCAGTCGGCTCTTCTGTTATAATCTTCATAAAGCCTGCTCATGGCCTCTTCCCAGGGAAGATGTTCAAAGGCGATGCCATAGGCCAGGTCTTCCTCCGGTGAACTAACGTGTAAGGCCGACCGAGATGGTACGCCCCCCTCCATCGAATCGCTAAACGGCCAGGAATGTTTAAGATGATCGATCCGGTACGCCCCGTTCAGCGAATCCATCGCCGTAACAGGCATGTCCCGCAACAATTGCTCAAAACTCATTTCCCGCCCCGTCGCAGCCGGGCCGGTCGCCCGCCCCCCCATAAAAATTTTCTGCTCCTTCATCGCCCTATAAAACACATCCGACAACAACGCATACCCCATCAGGTTAGGGTGTACATGCTCCAGGATAAGATTATTCCCAATCACCCCATGCTCCGACGCCGCAACAAAAGCCGCCCTTGCATCCACCAAACACACATTCCGGTATCTGCCACACAATTCCTTTATCACCCCATTTATAGTATCCGGCGCCCGGAATCGCAGCGCATCCAGCTCCTTAGCACTCCTATAATATTGCGCCGCAGTCGCAAAATCCCCCTGCGCAAACGCCAACCCACCCAGGTAATACCTGCACTGAGCATAAGTGCTGTCAACCTGGTCGGCTGCCCTGAAAAAAGACCGGGCGGCAACAGAGTCACCAGCCCCCAGGGCTTGCTTTCCCTGGTTATATTGCTGCCGGAAAGTAGAAGGCAACAAACTGTCAACCGGAAGACTGATAAAAGGCCGCAGATCCTTTTCATTAGAAACCAGATTGCTCAAAAAAACAGGAATATGAGCCCGGCTATACACAGCCAGGGCCTGATCCATATTCTCCCGAAACTGATCGACGCCCCGGGAAAATGGCTGAGACCCATACCCTATCTGCTGGTCGGCCACCATTAATTCCATCCGGGTCTTCCCCGATCTGGATTTATCCGAAGAAAAAAGCCGGGTCACCCCGCCGATAACCCTCGTCATCAATTGTACTACTTTATACTCCCGAAGCCGAAGCAGGAAGTTCACCAGCCGCGGACTGCCCCCCATCCGGTTAGTAGACCCAACCCCGAGAGCTCCGTAATACTCATTATGCCCCGTATAAATAAGCACGGCGTCCGGCTGATAGTTGACGACTTCTTTTGAAAAACCCAATACCGTATAGGAGTTGACGGCAGTGAGGGAAACATTGATCATCTCGATCTTCTTATCCGGGAAGTCAAACATCAACCGGTATAACAACCAGCGATGAAAGGAGCCATTATGAAAGTAAGGGTACCCAATGGTCGTCGACTCGCCCAGCACGAAGATTCTGAAAACACCCGCCTCTTTTCCCTTCCGGAAAGGCTCCCTGTTGCCCGTAGTTGCGTTGAGCTGATCAGTAAAATATTTTTTGGAGGCCCCCGGGTTCATCACCCAATAGGCTGCATTGTCCGGGGATTCGATAAAGAGGGAGGTATCGTATCCATAATGGAAGAGTCGCAGGGCCATCTCCAGCAGAAACAACAGCACGAAAGGAATCAGCAGGGCGATAACCCTGAAGAGCCATATCCTTTTCCGTGGCAATCGTTTGTTCATGGTTTAAATTACCAATTATTTTTGAACCCATAAACTATCCGTCAGCCGGATATCCGCCGAAGAGCCGCCCACCATGACTTTAAACTCACCCGGCTCAACGACATGCTGCATCTGCCTGTTCCACAGCGCCAACTGGTCCGGGCCTACCTTAAAATGAACGACACGGCTTTCCCCAGGCCGAAGCCCTACCCGCCCGAACCCCTTCAGCGACAAGCCAGGTGTCGTCACGCTGCTGACCACATCCCGGAGATATAATTGCGCCACTTCTGTGCCTTCCACCGAACCACTGTTGGTCACCGTTACCTGTACATCGGCCGTCTGCCCGATATTCAGGACAGCAGGCACGATCTTCAGACCCGAGTAATCAAAACGGGTATAACTGAGGCCATGACCAAAAGGATACAACGGGGTACTGGCCTCATCCACGTAGCGATGCCCGGAAGTAGGTTTATGGTTGTAATAAAAAGGTATCTGTCCCTCAGACCGCGGAAAGGTCATGGGCAATTTACCGGAAGGATTGGTATTACCCAATAATATATCGGCGACGGCCAGCCCCCCTTTCTCACCGGAAAACCAGGTATCCACGATGGCGGGAATATGTTCGGCCACCCAGTTAAAACAAATAGGCCTGCCATTGCAAAGCAGGACGATCACCGGTTTGCCCGTGGCGTATACAGCTTTTACCAACTGCATCTGCTGATCGCTGAGCTGCAAATGAGCCCTGTCCTTTCCTTCTCCCACCACAGCGGATTCTTCTCCCAGCACCACGATTGCGGCATCCGCACCCTTCACTGCATCCAAAGCACCCGGAAGCAGATCCACACCAACACTATCCACACTATACCCTTTTTCGTATCGAATAGACATCGAAGCACCCGCCCTTTGCCGTAAACCATCCAGGATGGAAATCGCCTTCCCTTCCGTATTGGAGTAACCGCCAAGATAGGTGCTGGCAGCCAGCGGACCAACTACAGCAAGATGACGTATGTCCTTGTGCAACGGCAGCAACCCGCCTTCGTTCTTGAGCAGAACGATGCTTTCTTCGGCAGCCTTCAGCGCCAGGTCCTGGTGGGCCTGCGTATGAAAAACGGCCCCCTTCAACGAAACATCGGTATACGGGTGATCAAACAACCCGGTCAGAAATTTCACCCGCAAGACGTCCCGAACGGCCCTGTCCAGCTGGTCCATGGAAAGCTGGCCGTTCTTCAACGCCGTTTTCATGGCCTGCAAAAAATCCGGATGAGGGAAATCATAAAACTGCATATTGAGACCGGCCTTCAGCGTCTGGGACAGCGCATCCGGAATATCGGCCGCCACCCGGTGATTCTCCAGCGACATTTTTATGGCGCCAAGATCCGACAGCACAAAACCCTTAAACCCCCATTCCTTTCGCAGGACATCGGTGAGCAGCCATTTATTGTCTACACAGGGAATTCCGTCCAGCTCGCTATAGGCGGCCATCATGGACAAAGCGCCGCCTTCCCGGACCGCTTTTTCAAAAACGTATAAGAAAGAGCTGCGGGCTTCGCGTTCACCGATATTCACCGGGGCCGTATTACTGCCTGCCTCCGGAATGCCATGCACGGCAAAGTGTTTGGGCTCGGCTACCACGGCGTCCGGATGATCGACCCCCTGACCCTGAAATCCCTTTACCATCGCCACCCCCATACGGGCATCGAGATAGGTGTCTTCGCCATATGTCTCCTCAACCCGGCCCCAGCGCGGGTCACGCGGCAGGCAAAGCACAGGGCCCAGCAACATATCGACGCCATGCGCCCTTGTCTCGGTGGCAATGGCCCTGCCGATATCATAGGTGAGAGTCGTATCCCAGGCAGCAGCTATTTGCAGCGGTATAGGAAAAGAAGTGCTGCCAAAACCACTGTAGCCATGCAGCCCTTCTTCGATAAATAATATGGGAATACCCAGCCGCGTCTTTTCCATGGCATAACGCTGGATACTGTTGGTGATGTCGGCTGTCAGGGGATATAGATCGTGAACCGAACCAACACCGCTTGTACCCAGGCTGGCAGCCGTCTTTTCCTCCGACCAGGAGCTGGCCTCATGACCGCCCATATTGGCGACCTCTTTTCCCCAATACATATCCAGCTGCCGGATCTTCTCGTCGACAGTCATGCGGGAAAGCAGGTCGGTCACCCGTTGCTCGATCCATATCTCGCGGATGGCTTCTTCATCCCCCAATCCATCCGGCGTAGCTGGACCAGGATTATTCGCATAATACCACCGCCGCCCATCCAACGGAGAGGTCTCCGTCCGGCCTCCGGGCATTTCCAAATGGCCATTGGGGTCAATATCCTGTACCCATTTCCAGGCATACCAAAGCCATTTTTTCCTGTATTCCAGCGGCTGATGCGCAAACCAGGTGATCTCGTCATATCCCCAGATCCAGTCAAAACCACCATGCCCCTGGCCAGGCTGCCCCGGCCCCTTGCTGACGCCATAGTTATCCAACTCCACCAGGTAAGGCAAGTGTTCACAAGACCATCCACTTGGAGTCAGACCACCCTTGCTTCTGCGATAGAGACCATCCGAAAAGCCCAGCTCAAGGCCAGCCTCCTGGGGATGATCAGGCACTTCCTTGATACGAAGCGGGAAAGCATGAAAGTCCAGGAGCAGGCGCCCATCTTTCAAAAAACCTCCGCCCGGCGTGTGCGCATCGCAAAGCAATATATGCCTGCGGGCATGTTGCCTGCCATAAGCCCGGGCCATCGAAAATACCTGTGACCAATACGCCAGGTCGGGATCGTTGTGGTTCATCAGCTCGACCTGCCCGTAATGAATAGCCTCAAAACCTAAGTCTATATACGACGCCGCCAGAAAATAAAACCAAAGCCTCGTTTCCGTCCTGCTGACATCAGGCACCGACCCGCTCTTTCCCCACTGACCAACATGCCGGCCATCGACATACAACATATCTGCGTATCGAAAATTTCGTTTCTCAACCGGCAACCCCATCGCGCTAAAAGCCCAGTCCGGCACCGGCACCGAATCCATCTGCGGTGTAACAATCTCAAAGATACAAGCCTCCAGTATCCTGTCCGGATCAGACGCTAATACCTTTGGCACCTGTACCCGCGCCCGCTCAAAATTTGCCAGCAGTCTCGCCTCCCCACCCCACAGACAAATACTTCTTCCTATAAACTTCGCCCCCGTGTGATCCAACATCCGGATATTATCGGCCAAATCCCCGCGACCATTCAACAAGCCCTCTATAGACATCGAACGGTTGAGGTAATTTTCCAGCACAACCCGCGAAATCGTCCCATCAAAATGATAGTCCTGCCCCAACGCAGCCATCTTCAACAAGAATAATAGCGCGAATATTACTCCGCCCCGGGTATACTGGCATTTGCTCCCCATAATTTATTTGGTTTTGGTCCCATTTCCAATTCAAGCGTCCCCCCTTCTATCAATTGCTTATGCGTAAACCACGGACTCCCCAATTCCACCCCATTCATCCGGGCGCTTTGAATATATTTATTTACCGTAGAGCTGGAATGCGCGATCAGCTTAAATTGCTTGCCATTTTCCAGGTCAATGGTCACCTTGCTGAACAGCGGACTGCCAATCGTATATACCGGCAATCCCGGCGTCACCGGATAAAAACCCATCGAAGAAAAAACAACAAACGCCGACATCCCCCCGCCATCTTCATCCCCGGGAATACCGAACACATTATCCTTAAACCAGGTCGACAACAGGAAACGCACCATCTGCTGCGTCTTCCAGGGCGCGCCGGCATAGTTATACAGGTAAGGAATGTGAAAACTAGGCTCATTGGCCATCGAAAACTGCCCCACCAACGCCGTGGCATCCGGGAATTTATTCCAGAACTCCTGTTTGGAATGGCCGAGGTCTTCACGGAACAATTGATCCAGCCTGTCTTCAAATGCTTTTTTACCCCCGATCAGGTTGATCAGGTCAGGAATATTTTGCTGCACCTGCCACATATAGGTCCAGCCATTATTCTCGTCGTAATAATCCCGGCCGCCGGGACCGCCGTCAAAAACAGGATCGATGAATATCCAGTTGCCCTTATCGTCTTTGGGCAAAAAGAATCTCTTATCGCCATTCCAAAGATTACGATAATTGAGCCCCCTTTTGGCAAAAGTCTGGTAGTCGTCTGATTTGCCCAGGTCCTTCGCCAGCTGCGCCAATGCCCAGTCATCAAAGGCAGCCCCAAGCGTAACCGCAACAGCCTGCCTTTTTTCAAAGGGATGAACTTCGGGCACCGTCTCCTTTTCGCCGGGAGGCAGCGCAGGAAAATATCCATTGGTATGGAAGAAGTCGTCCAATGAAGTCTTCGCGCCGTTGCGCCAGGGCAACAAAGTGGCGTCAGTAGCATTCTTACGCATTCCCTCATACGCCGTGGCGACATCAAAATTACGAAGCCCCTTCCGCCATGCATCCAGGAAAATAACGGAAGAATGAAACCCGTTCATACAGGCATAGTCACCGAAGAGAACAGGAAAGGTAGGCATCCAGCCGCTCTGCCGGTACATACGGACATAAGACTGTAACATATCCTCTTCCTGGGCAGGATGAAGGATCATCCGCAACGGATGCAGGGCTAAATATGTATCCCAGGCCCAGTCATCCACATAAAACGGCCTTGTGTCTTTATTGATCTGTTTGTTATATCCGCTGTAATAGGCCGTTCCTTCCGTGATGTCAACCATTCTTTCCTGGCAACGATAGAGCGCGGAATAAAACGACCGCCGCTGGGCTTCCGTAGCGCCTTCTACCTTTATCTGCGATACGACCCGCCCCCACACATTCTCCGCATTTTTCTTAACGGCAGTAAAATCTTTCTGCCCGGAGCTGCCCAATTCCTTTTCAAAATTCAATTTCGCCTGTTCCGGACTGACAAAACTGATCCCGTATTTCAATTCAACAGCCCCCTTCCCGGCAGGAAACTGAATATATGTTTTACCCTGATCGCCGGAAAGGGCCGCAGGATCGGGTGCACCGGCTATATTAAATACCCCATATACATATATCTTCACATCTCCATGCCAGGTCTCCACACCCGTGACGACATTCCCGGAAAGGAAATGCCACGAGGACCCACCGCCATTATATACATTCAGCAATAAGGTTCTTTTCTTACCCGCCGGGAAAGAAAAACGGTAGTACCCTACCTTTTCTCCGGGCGCAAATTCTACCGTGGTATTGTCCTCAACCAGCCAGGTAGAATAATACCAGGGCCTCGTGGTCTCCAGGTCATGATCATAAGGCATCCGCCGGTCCCAGGCCGAAGCAGGCAAACTCGCCGGCGCCACGGAAGCGGCCGTGCCCGCCATCCTCCCTTCCCCAATCTCCCCGTTATAAGGCTTCACCGAAAAAGCTTCTCCCAGGCGATGCGATATCATCGTCAGGGGAAAGCTCGATATCCGGTCATCCATATAATCCCTCCTCACCGGGTACATGCGAATCACATTGTTAGGCAGAAACACCGTCGGACGTGTGGGTTCAAGCAAAGCCCCGACATTCCCGATCGTCGGATCGATATATTCAAGGGCACGATCCGGCGCAGCCGTGTCGGCAGCAATCGGTGGGTTTCCAAAGGCGTTTGCGACAAATAGGAATGGTAAAAAAAGTAACTTCATCAACAACAATTTAAAAATTGGCTTAGACCATACCACCGGTACGGCCTAAGCCAAAACATATTAATATCCGTCATTCTGTTTCCAGGCCGGGTTGAGGGTCATCTCAGCAAATGGAATGGGCGCCCAATATTTCTGGGCAAAGTTGGTGCCCCCGGGAATGGGATTTTCAACTGGATCCCGACTGGCAGACACCTGCGGGAGCAGCTGCAGCCGTACGATGTCGAACCAGCGTACGCCAAACTCCTCCGCGAATTCATAAGCCCGCTCGTAGACAACGGAATCTCTGAAGGCAGGGCCGGAGAGGCCGGGCGTCAGGTTCGGCAGACCCGCCCGGGTCCGGACCTGGTTGATCGCCGTATAGCTTGCCGCCGTCGGTCCGTTTGCCGCCATATCGGAAGCTTCTGCAAAATCCAGCAGCACACCCGCATAACGGCTGACGATCGTCTCCGCATTGGTGCTGGGCTGTATAGTAAAGAGATGCGTAGCATCCTCATTCACCCCATCCCCTACTCCATTGGTCACCAGGCCGGCCCTATACTTTTTGTAGTAAGGATGCTGGGCATGCGTAGCCGGCGAGTTCCAGGGAGTCAATGTAAAGGTCAGCTTGTCCGGATTCCTCAGCTTGAGCGTATCATAAAAAGTCCAGTAGCTGCGGGAACAGATAGGCCTGTTCTTATAGAAGTTGATCTCGGGGTAAACATCATCCCAACCGCTGGAGCCATCGACCGCCACTTCATCCAACGGCACATTGGATGATCCGAAACGCCGGTTGGGCAGGTTGCCGGCGACACTGTATTCCAGTCCAAAGATCACCTCCGAGCTGTTCCGGGTCTTGAAGATCTGGTCATAGGCCGTATTGACATCATATAAACCCGAATTCATCACGATCTGCGCCTCGCTGGCAGCCAGCGGATATTTAGTGGCATCATTCAGCGGCCAGCCGGCCATCGTCAGATACGCGTCTGCCAGGACAGCGCTGGCGGAATAAATACTGGGTTTGCCCTGTACCTTGGTTTTTCCCAGCATACTCTTCGCCACCGTGAGGTCGCTGATGATCTGTGCGTATATATCTGCTACCGCAGCTCTGGGCGGACGCGCAGTAGGGTCTAAAGGTACGGTCACCAGCGGCAGGGGACCAAAGGTCCGCACAAGATAGTAGTAACACAAGCCTCTTAAAAAATAAGCCTGGCCCGCAGAGTTATTTCTCGTCACCGTGTCTGAAGTGGTTATCTGCTGATAGTTGGCGATGATATAATTGGCATTGTAGATGGTCTGCCAGGGACCATTCCATTCAGCAGGTAAGCTTGAATTTGTGCTGCTGCCGGACAGGCGGTCGAATTCCCGCTGGTCTCCTTTGTTCAGACCGGGGTCCGTCGTCAGGTCGTCCGATCCGAAATAAGAGGTTTCCTTGCTGGTAAAACCCCAGGCGCCGTCCCGGGCCAGCTGGATATACATACCGGCAACCGCCGCATCCAGGTCGCTTTGCGTTTTATAATAGTTGGCGGGCGTTAAATTGCCTTTTGGATCTTCGGTGAGTTTCTGACAGCCGGTGATAACTCCCGTCACAAGCCCTGCAGCAAGCAGGCCAATTATGACAATGTAGGGCGTTGAATATTTCGATTTCATATCTGAATATGTTTTGTATTATACCTTATAATGAAAGTCTGACTCCAAACGTATAGGATTTAGGATTGGGAATGACACCGAACTCCTGGCCCTGCGAAATGGCATTTCCTGTAGGCTGGTTGTCGATTTCCGGATCATATCCTTTATACGGTGTGATCGTCCAGAGATTTTGTCCGCTCACATATACTTCCAGGCTGTTGAGCTTCATTCTCCTGACGACTGCGTTTGGCAGGCGATAGGTCAGAGAGACGTTCTTCAGCTTGGCATAGCTGGAATTATACACATACCGGCTGCTGCCGTTCTTATTACTGTTGGAGCTGCTCCAGGCGGGATTATCGGTTTGATTCTTGGGACTCCAGAGATTTTCCGGAACGGCTTGTATCGTAGTGGCGTTCTTCATATCACCCAGCCCGCCCCAGAGATAAGCCAGTGTTTGAGAAAATACCTGGCTGCCTTGTTGCCCCTGGAACATAAAGCTCAAGGTAAAATCCTTATAACCGAAGTCATTGATAAAACCATAGGTATATTTGGGAGTGGCATTGCCAAGAGGCAGGTAGTCGGTAGCATTAAAGATATGATCGCCGTTGACGTCCAGGTATTTTGCATCCCCCGGTACGTTACCATATAATTGGGCCTGCGCCGCTTCGCTCGTCTTCCAGGTACCCAGGAATTTATAACCGGCAAATTCACCCAGCGGCTGCCCCACCTTCAACATGGAGTTAAACGTATTATTACCGCCGATGAAATATAAATTGTCCAGCCCACCCAGATCAATCACCTTGTTCCGGTTAATAGATACCGTCAAGTTAGTCGTCCACTTGAAATCCTTGTTTACAACCGGAGTACCGCCGATGGCAAATTCTATTCCTTTATTGGAAAGACTGCCGATATTCGTCTGGTAGTTCTGACCACCGTCATACTGAGGAGCTGGTCTGCTGAATAAGAGGTTTTTGACCTTCCCGGTATAAGCGTCGACGGTTACCGTCAGCCGTCCGTTAATAAAAGCCATATCCACACCGGCATCATAGGTGCTCTTGATCTCCCATTTGAGTAGTTTCGATGTCGGCGCCCCGACGGAGGTGGCTACGCTGGCCGATCCTGCCTGGCCGGGTGTGCCGCCGCTGTAATAATAGTTATTCTGATTGTTGCCGCCGCCGACATTGATCAATGGAATGGAAGAGTAGGCCGGAACAGACTGGTTACCCGTCTGCCCATAGGAAGCGCGCACCCTCAGGTCCGAGAATATGCTCGAATTTGCCAGCCAGTCTTCTTTTTTCATATTCCAGTTGACACCGACGGATGGGAACGAGCTCCATTTGTTCGTCAGGTGGGAAGACCCATCCGCACGTATGCTCGCTGAAACGGTATACTTGTCCTTATAGGTATAGTACACACGACCCAGCCAGGAGACCAGCGCATCGGCGGAATACGAAGAAGTGGTCTGCTGGGTGGCGCCCAGACCCAGGTTGTAATAACCAAGACCATAAGTGATCAGGTTCCTCGCTGTGGCCGTAGTCGACATATTCTTGCCGTTCTGCAGCTCATACAGGGCTGTAGCAGATATCGTGTGATCTCCAAAACTATGTTTATAGGTAAGATAGTTACTGCTCAAAAAGCTCCTGTTACTGGCGCTGATGGTAAACGCATTGTCGGCATGCTGATCATAGGCACCCGTATTCGGACCATCCAGGGACTGGCCATAACCGTAATAAAGGTTATACACATTGGTCGAGGTAAAAGTAAGGTCCTTTAATAGCCGGTAGGTAAAGATCGCCGACCCGGAGTAATTGTTGGTCAACGAATTGGGGCCATCCATATTGTCATGGCTTTGGCTCAGCGCCTGTGCGATCGGATTGAATTGTATCGAGGCAAAGCTCGAGTGTTTGATGAAACTACCGTTAGCGTCGCGGATGGGAGAGGTAGGATCCCATTCTACCGCCTGGTTGAAGGGATCACCCAGCCCTCCGCCGTAATTCGTGTTGTGATTGCGGGGGATAATGGCGGCGATAATAAATTTCACGTTCATCCGGTTGTTCACCTTGATATCGACATTTCCCCGGAACGTGGTTTTTCTAAACCATTGGTTGAGAATTATACCGGGCTGGCTGAGATACCCGCCGGAAAAATAATACCGCACGTTGTCCGACCCGCCGCTAAGGCTTGCCTGATAGTTCTGAACCCAGGGCTCGGTGTGGAGGGCCCTTTGCCAGTCCGTGCCTTTGACCGCGCCTGACTTAAAGTCCGCCAGTTGCTGGGAAGAGAAAGGCTGAGAAGCCGCCGATCCACCCTGCGCCACAAACTGCGCATTCACCGAACGGGCAAAATCATAAGGCCCCATCAGGTCCAGTTCTTTGGGGATCTTGTCCTTGGATGCCCAGGCGTTGACAGACAGCCTGGGTTTACCTACCCCACCCGACTTGGTAGTGATAAGGACCACGCCATTGGATGCCCTCGATCCATAAATGGCAGTCGACGCAGCATCCTTCAAAACTTCCAGTGATTCGATGTCGGCAGGATTGACGTCCGTGCCATTCCCGATGTTCCCATCGATAACATAAAGAGGATCTGTGCCACCGGTGATAGAGTTGGCGCCCCGGATCTTGACCCGGAGACCCTGCCCCGGCTCCCCGTTGGGGCTGGTCACCGCCACACCGGCAGTCGTACCCTGTAAAGCCTGTTCCAGGCGGACAAGAGGTCTTTTGGCAATCTCAGCAGCTTTTATCGAGCTGCTTGCCCCGGTGATATCGCTTTTCTTCTGCGTACCATACCCGATCACAACAACGTCACCCAGCGTGCTGGGGTCCTGCTGAAGACTAACGTTAAGTTCGGAACGTCCGTTTACCGGATACTGTGAATTGAGATAACCCACAAAACTAATGACCAAGACGGGAGCTACTTGGCTTCCCGTACTGATCTGAAAGTTTCCCGAACTGTCTGTCGTGGTGGAAATAGTAGTTCCCTTAAGAGTGACCGTGGCGCCGGGAAGGGGATGATTGTTTTCATCCATCACCTTTCCTTTAACCAACTGGCCCTGAGCATCGGCCTTAACCAAGCCAATTACTATCAAAAGCAGCATTAGTACTTTTTTCATACACAAGCAATTGATTTTAATGAGATAATTATATTGCAAATAAAGCAGCGGGGTATTAACAAACCATCCAATTTTACATTAATTGGTTAATTAACTAAGTATTTTGTTAGTTCCCCCCTTCGGCCTGGCTGCCCGCGGCGCTAAACTTATGCTCCGGCGCCCCCGGCGCCTTCCTATGCCACCAGGTCGCCAAAGACGATCCCGTAATATTCATCATCGGTCCAAATACAGCCGGCGCCAATCCAACCGTAGCCAACCGCCCCATGGTCAGCGCAATCCCCGAAGCCAACCCTCCATTCTGCATCCCCACCTCCAAAGAAATCGTCCGGCAGTCCTTTTCCTCCAACCCCAGCAACCTCGCCGACCAATAGCCCAACGTATAACCAGCGACGTTCTGTAACAGCGTCGCCGCTATCAACAACAACCCCACCGCCAAAAGGCTGTCCCGGCCGGCCGCCGTTATGACCACTATTATTGCCGCGATGCCTGTCATCGACACCAGCGGCATCGCCTTATCCAGCCATCGCACCCTTCCCTTCACCAGCCAGTTGAACACCAGCCCCGCCACGATGGGCAGGATCACTATCTGGGTGATGTCCCAGACCATGGTCCAGAAATGAACCTCCACCAGTTCCCCCGCCAGCAGCCGCATCAACAAGGGCGTGACAAAAGGAGCCAGCAAGGTCGAAACCGTGGTTACCGAAACAGACAAGGCAAGATTCGCCCTCGCCAGCCAGGACATGACATTCGAAGCCAGTCCGCTAGGACAACATCCCACCAAAACTATGCCTGCGGCTATCTCTCCCGGAAAATGAAAAAGGTGGATAATACAAAAGCTGACCAACGGCATGATGGTGTAATGACAGACGACACCGATAAAAATACCCTTCGGCATCCGCAGTACATCCCTAAATTCCTTCAGACTAAGCTCCGTCCCCATGCCAAACATGATAATTTGCAGCAAAGGCAGGATCAACCGCGACAATTTATAGTCGCCCACCTTTATAAAATACTGCGGATAATAAAGGGCCAGGCTCACCACCGCAAAGATCAGGACGGTAAAAGAAAAACCCTTCAGCAACGGCGACCGCCGGAAAGCCAGCGCCAACAAAACAAAACAACCCATCAGCACCCAGCCGCCCCAGCCTCCACGACTCGGGCCCCAGCCTCCACCACCCGGGCCGAAACCCGCACTTTTCTTACCGGACAGCGCAAAAGCTACATACGCGCCTCCCGTTTTAAGCCCTCTTCCCCCACCGGCTGCTATAACTATATATTGTTTTCCATCTATAGTATAGGTAATCGGCGTAGCAAAACCTGCCGCAGGCAGCTGGTATTCCCAAACCACCTTCCCGGTGAGCCGGTCAAATGCCCTGATCTTTTCATCCCGCGTGCCCGCGATAAAAATAAGACCACCCGCCGTCGCCAGCGGACCGCCATAACTTTCCGTCCCCGTCGTGGGAATCCCTTTTTTGGCCAGCTCAGGATATTCACCCAGCGGAACCTTCCATAAATATTCCCCCGTATTGAGGTCGATGGCGTTCAACGTACCCCAGGGCGGCTTGATACCCGGATAACCGTTGGAGTCTTCCAATTTTTCCCAGACCTTACTGATATAAGGCGGTATATAGGGGAAGTCAGATCGCTTCGCCTTACCGGTATCATGTCCATCGTTGTGTTCAGCAGCGACCCGGGCTCCGCCATGTCCGGCATTCATCAAAAAGTCAACAACAGCGCCCCGCTCCTCCTCACTCAGCGTCTGCTGAAAAGACGGCATCCGCCCCTGACCTGCCGACAGTATATGAGCGATCTCCCCTCTTTTCAGTCGATTCCCAATACCCTGCAAGCTGGGGATTTCCAGCCCATTCCCTTTCCGGTCCGCTCCATGACAAGGCGAACAGCTGGTGACATATACCCCCTGTCCCTGGGAAAGCGCCGCGATCTCTTTCTGCCGTTCCGCCATGGAGATCATCTGCAACAGCCACGGAGCATTGTTGGAGTTCTGATAGAGTATACCATTACTGTCAATAGCATTCCCGCCCCACTCCGCGCCGCCACTATAACCGACCAATATCGTTCCCCTGGTGGTGGGCGGCATGAACTTCTGGCCATAGTCACTCTTGCTGAAGATACGTTGTACGTATGCATGCGCCTCCGGTGAAAGATCGGTAATATCACTGTCGGTGATCAGCTGTTTGCATAAGGGCTGAGGTTTGACCGGAAAATTCTGCACCGGCCAGGGATGCTCCCCCGGCAACCCGTTTACAGCAACCGGGCGCTCTTCAACAGGGAACACCGACTTGCCGCTATCCCGGTCCAGAACAAAGACATTCCCATCCTTTGTAACCTGCACCACTACATCCACCAGCTTCCCATCATGTTTTATAGTCGCCAAATTGGGCGGACAAGGAATATCCCGGTCCCACAGGTCATGGTGGATCGTCTGATAATACCATTTTAGTTTGCCGGTACCTGCATCGAGGGCAACAACACAGTCCGAGAACAGATTCATCCCGGCCCGATCCCCGCCATAGAAATCCGAAGACGGAGAACCCGTTCCAAAATAAACCGCCCCTCTCTTCTCGTCCAGCGCCAGACCACTCCAGTTGTTGGTCCCGCCCGCCCATTTATAGGCGTCCTTTGGCCAGGTCTCATACCCTGGTTCGCCCGGCTGCGGAATAGTATGAAAGGTCCAAACCAGTTTCCCGGTGAGGGCATCGAATCCCCGCACATAACCCGGCGCCGCATCACCGCTTTCCGAGACCGTATTGCCGTAGATGATCGTATTTTTATAAATGACACCCGGCGAAGTGGCCGTTATGTAAAGACCCCTCACGTCATGGTTAATGTCCAGGCCAGCGGTAAAAGATACCTTTCCATTCGTACCAAACCCTGCAACCGGTTCACCCGTCACCGCATTCACAGCGAAGAGTTCCGACCCTGCTACATAGAAAATACGTTTGTCATCCCCCTGCTCCCAATACGTTACACCCCGGCACTGGGTGAGCCTCGGCATCCCCCCTTTAAACGGATCAAACAGCCACAGCTGTTTTCCACTGGCCGCCCCGAGAGCAAACAGTTTCAGCCTGGCGTCGACCCCATAAAGAACCCCGCCTACAACGATGGGCTGACATTGTATGTCCCGCCCGCCCCCGCGCCGGTGCCCCCGGTCATTCGAAGCCGTAGTATCCGTCAAATCATAACTCCACGCCACACCCAGGTCTTTTACATTATTGACGTTGATCTGTTGTAAAGCGGAATAACGATTGTTTTCTTTATTCCCGCCATAAGCCGGCCAGTCGGTCCCATGTCTATTCGCATTTCTACAACCAATAATTAACAGCGGCAACGCAACTAACAGCAGAGTTTTCATTTTGTATAAAATTCGTAGTGGATCGTCCAGGTAAAAGTTTTGCCGGGGTCGACCCGGACATGTATATAAGGTTCGGGGCATAATATCGTTGTCGATCCCCAATAAACCAGTTTTGACAGCGGCCTGTCACATCGTATATGTATACCCGTTTGTTTATTCTCCAGCCGGATGTCGTAGTCGCCGGCCACCGCGCCATACCCGTGTAATACCCCATACACCGATTCACGCCCGGTCAACGGCCGTTGTATCAAAATCGAATCCCCCTGTATCGCCGCTGGCCCTCTTTGCTCATCCGCTGTCGGCTCAAAAGAGAACTTCAGCACTAATCCCGGCCCCGTAGACCCGCTGTCCATCCGGAAGAAATTGTGATCATAAACATCCGTTTCTATCACCCGGCTGCCCGTATTCTTCAAAGTATGCGTAAGCACCAGCTCCGGTTTGCCCTTTACCAGCTCCACCTTCCTGGTATACACATAAAACCCATCCAGCCGCTGCCGGAACACCACCGCATTCCGCGACTTTCGAACCCGCCACACCCCGGCATCCCGTATAGTATAATATTTAAAGGGGGTATAAGCTGCCGAATCTGGCCGGACCAACACCCCAACACCGATCTGCACAAAGCTCCCGCCAATCGCCGCCTCCCGCCATCCTATCGGACCAAACGATTCCACCGGCCCCATAATAGCATCATGAATAGTAGGCGCATATTTCGGAAACCACTGTGTGATAAATTGATGTCCCTTGTATTCCAGGACCGGCATCACTCCCGACCAGTCAAAGCGCGTAGCGCGATAATATCCCACAGCCGTGTCCGGCAAATAAAGACGGGCATGAATAATACCATTGCTGATATCCGCCTGTGGCGCAACCTGTCCAATCGCCGCAAACCGGATCAATAAAATAATAATAGCAAAAAAACATTTCGGCATGATCGGCATTTAGGGTCTGATGATCGTTCCATCCCTCTTGCGTATAGTCCACTTACCCGCCTTATTGTTGATGGGATATTTCGCCGCCAGCTTTTCGTTGACGTCAACCCCCAGCCCCGGCGCTTCATTGACATAGAGATAACCCTTCTTTAATTCAGGACTGCCCGGGAAAACCTCCCGCAGCTGGTCAGAAAAGAACACCGACTCCTGTATACCAAAATTCCATATCGCCAGGTCGATATGACAATGCGCCGCATGACCAACCGGACTAACGTCGCCGGGACCATGCCATGCAGTCTTTACATTACAGAACTCTCCCAGCCGCGCTATCTTCATGGCAGGAGTAATACCCCCGACCTGGGAAACATGGCAACGGATATAGTCCATATAGTGTTCCTTCATCGCCGGCACAAACTCGTTGGGATTGTTGAACAGCTCGCCCATCGCAAAGGGTACGGTTGTGCTTGCCCTCAGCTGTTTGAACCATTCCATGTTTTCAGGAGAAACGGGGTCTTCGATAAAGTAGGGATTAAACTCTTCGATCCTTTTGCACATATTGATCATATCGATAGGCTGGATACGCTCGTGCGTATCGTGCAGCAGATCGACCTCTTCGCCGCAGCGTTTGCGAACTTCGCGGAAAAGCTTGGGCACAGCCTGAACGTAAGCCACCGGGTCCATAAAGTCGTCGGTCGGCTTGCCAAAACCCGCATCTTTAAAGTCGGGCTGCTGGGCCAGGTACAAGCTGCCATATCCACCCTGCTGTATCCGGACATACCGGAACCCGTCAGCTATGAATTTCTGAACCTGATCCGCACATTCTTCGGGTGTCTTGCCATCGGCATGCGCATAGGCATCGACGGCAAAACGGGCTTTCCCGCCGAGCAGCTGATACACGGGCATATTGGCGCGTTTGCCTTTGATATCCCATAAAGCCTGGTCGAGACCGCTCAGCGCATTATTGAGTATAGGTCCATTCCGCCAGTAAGAGCTGACAAAAAAGGCCTGCCACATGTCTTCAATATTGTCGACATTCCTGCCGACGCAAAAATCAGGCATATATTCATTAATGGCGGTAACTACCACTTCCGCCCGCTGGGTAAAGGTGGCGCAGCCAATGCCGTACAGGCCGGGCTCTGAAGTCTCTACTTTAACAAGCACCAGGTTGGCGCCCTGGGGGGCCGTTGCAATAGCCTTCACCGAACGAATCGTTAGCGGCGGCAAACCACCCCTTCCGCCTGTCGAAACCACCGGTTCAGCTTTTAACCCGGCACTACCCAATAATGTCCCGGCGCCACCGAGTCCGACCATTTTCATTAATTCGCGTCTATTCATATGCAAGTATTTTCACATCCGCCGCCCGCGAAGCGGGCGTAATTACAAGATCCACCACTTTCCCATTGACAACACGTCCCTGCACCATCGTATTATAAGGCGCGTGCAGCTTAAAGTCCGCATCCCACCCTTTCGGCCAGGCGGGCATCAGCAATATCTTCCGGCCATCCGTCTGCATCAGCATTTTCTGCAGACCGTTTTCCCCATTGCCGCCATTGTCCTCATCCGGCTCATAGTCGTGGGCCCTTGCCCAGAAGGCCGGGAATTTCAGACGCGGATCCTTCCGGGTCAGCGCAAACCAAACATAGTCTTTTGCCACGTCGGCATAACCCAGCATAGCAGCCTGGATAGGATCCTGGTTCCAGCAGCCTTTTTCCCTGAATCGACGGACGTCAAACGTATGACGGGCCAGGTCGAGCCCCGGCTTACCAACACCGTATAAGCGAAAAGGATAAATGGCATAGAGCTCCGGATTCTCCAAATTGTGTCCTTGCGCCGTCTGTGGACCGGTATACGGCAATAATCTCAAACTATCGGCTGGAAGTTCGGGCAGAATATTCAGTAGATTCTTCCATCTTCCCCTATCCCCGCCTATCTCATCCGGCAGCTCCATCATCCGCGTAAGCACAGCCCTCAACCCCGCAATATCCGGCGCAGGATCATGGACCTTCCAAAACATCTCGATAGCATTATCCGGATCAAGCAGGAGCCTGCCCGTCGTATCACGGCCAAAATGTTCGTCAAAAAAACTCAGCGCTGACGAAGCCAGCGGCACCAAATACTGCCGCGCAAATTGCCGGTCCTCCGTATAGGCATAATAGTCGAGCATCATCATGCTCAGCTCAAGGATAGAAGTAAAATAATGGCCGGTATAATTCTCTTTCACCTCCGGCCCCATATAAGGAATCCCACCCCAAAAAGGCGAGGTCTCCTGGAAATAGGCGCCGCCATGACTATAATATTTCCGTACAAGGGCAGCATTCACCGGGAGCATATTCACATACATCCGGAACAACGGTATCATCATGTCAAAGTCCCCGGCCATCAGCCTCGGCCAGTACATGGGCCTGGTATTCTGAAACCAGTACATGCCACCCCATCCACGGAAATCCGCATTCATGGGTGTAACCTGCTTACCATTCTTCCATTCCGGGTTGTCGACGACAAAAATGGACCCATTAAACTTTATTGGGTAAGCCCCCCTACCGGCACAGGCCGTAACAAAACGTTGTAAAATATATCCCCTCGTCGCCCCCCACGCGGTCGAGTCCCCGCTCGCCATGATCCAGCTGCGATCCCAAAACTTACCCCACCACTCAGCATGCGCCCTCCGGCTACCCTCCCAATCCAGCGCACCAGTCCGCACCTTTTGTTTTTCCACCAGCGCCAACCATTCCCCGCTCGTCGCCGTCTTCGCAGTCAAGGCATCGATGCTTATCACCTGCCGCCGGACAGATTTGGACGAAACCAACATATTCTCACCACTCCTTACCAACCCGGGCCCGTGAATAACACCCCCAAACGTAATATTAGCCAGTGCAGAATCCTGCAGCCCCTTGTCATTCGCCAGCCCGGACGCGGCTGTTCCCTGATCCGCCGGCCTGTTCCTATGATACCAGGTAATATTGTCCTTTTTTGTATTAACAACAGTATCCCCCTCCTGCAGCCGCCAGTCCTCAAGCCCCACCTTTACCAAAACAGGCCGCTCACTCTCCGTTTCCACCCGTATGACAGGATGATTGGCGTCTACCCATAACCGTAACCGAACGGCAGCCGCCCCCTCCCCTTCCTGTATCCGGATCTCTCCCTGCTGCAGCCGCAGCACCTGCCGGAAGACCGCCGTTGAACTGCCATTCCCCGATCCCGCACCCGCCCGGCCAAATGATATTCTAATCAGTCCTAATTTAGATAATATACCTCCCTGTTTCATCCATCCATCCATCTTCCCATTCACCTGGTCGCCCCAGGCATCCGTCTTACTGATATAAAAAAGGAGATCCCCGCCTGGCTCCGCCCAGGCATTGAGCCCGATGTCGCCATTGCCGAGCGGCATAGATTCCGCCGAACCGGGGCCAGGCGTATTCCAGGTAATGTTGAAGGAGTCCAGCGGGATTCGCTGCGCACAAACGTCTAAAGGAGATTCAGAAAAAAGGCCGCCAAGGAAGAGGCACAAAATCCAATAACAGTTAATATGATATTTATTCACTGGCATTATCGTTAATCTGCAGCAAGTACGGGTTAACACCTTAATAAAGCGCTTAATTAAAGCTTAATTTGAAAAATTAAGTCCTTAATTCCCAGAAAAATAGCTGTTTATGCAGTGAGATGGGTTAATGCGGTACAGCCACAAATTTTTCAGCAACCTTGTGCCGGTAGCGAAACGCAAATGGAAAAATAACTCCCAGAACCAGCGCATAAGCGGCAAAGGTGAACCAGATGCTGTGCCAGTCTTTTACACCTTCAACAGTAAAATGATCGACGACCCAGCCGCTGCCAACTCCGCCAAGCCATGCGCCCAGCCCATTGGTCATGATCATAAAAAGCCCCTGCGCGCTCGCACGCATAGTTATAGGTGCTTCCTTTTCGATAAAGAGGGAACCGGATATATTAAAAAAATCGAATGCCATGCCATAAACGATCATCGACAAGACCAGGAAGACAAGACCTCCCCCCGGATTACCAATACCAAAGAGACCAAAACGGAAGACCCAGGCAAATATACTGATCAGCATGACGGTCTTTATGCCAAAACGTCGCAGGAAAAAAGGGATGGCGAGAATAAACAGTGTCTCTGAAACCTGTGAGATAGATGCCAGAATATTCGGATGTGTTACGGCAAAAGAACCGGCGTAATTCGAATTGCTGGCAAAATCGCCGAGAAAAGGCAGGCCAAAAGCATTGGTGATCTGCAGGGCTGCCCCTAGAAACATCGAAAAAATAAAAAACACCGCCACCTTAGTATTCTTAAAAAGGACAAACGCATCCAACCCCAGCGAAGAAACGACAGATCTCTTTTCGGTTGTGCGAATAGGCGTACAGGAGGGCATGGTAAAGGAATAGATCCCCAATAACAGTCCCGCCCCGGCGCTTACATATAATTGCATGGCGCTGGCCGTCCAATGACAAAGGTCTACGGTCCACATGGCAAAGATAAAACCAACCGTTCCCCAGACGCGAACAGGCGGAAAGTCTTTTTCAATGTTAAAGCCCTTTTTTTCCATCACGATATAAGAGACAGTCGCGTTCAACGCGATAGTAGGCATGTAAAACATTGAATTCAGCAGCATGATCGTGTACAAGGCGGAATAGCTGGTGACGGTAGAAGCCCATAACAACAGGGCAGCCCCGATCAGGTGACAAATGCCCAGCACCCTTTCGGCGTTGATCCACCGGTCTGCCACGATACCCAGCAAGCCCGGCATAAAAAGAGAGGCCACCCCCATCGTCCCATAGATATTGGCCACCTCGCTTCCTTTGAAATGCAGGGTTTCACCCATATACCTGCCCATGGAAATGAGCCAGGCGCCCCACACAAAAAACTCCAAAAAATTCATCACGATCAGCCGGAACTTGATATTCACTACAGTTTTGTTTTGATAGGGGAAGATAGATAATTTATGGCTAAATTTGTGGGATAATTCAATAGCCATGAATACAACAGCAGCTATAACCACACTTTTAGGGACGGTTGACAGGAATTTACGGCAGATCGGCGAAAAGATAATAGCACAGCAACGCATAACACCCGAAGAAGGCCTCCTGTTGTTTGAGAAGGGCAGCCTTCCCTTGCTGGGGGCGCTGGCCAATCACGTGCGGGAAAGCAAACACGGGAACAAGACTTATTTCAATCGTAATTTTCATATCGAGCCTACCAATGTTTGTGTCTTCACCTGTAACTTCTGCTCTTACTCGCGGCTATACGCCAACCGGGATGAAGGCTGGGAGCTGACTCAGCAGCAGATGCTGGACATTGTAAAAAAATACGATGGCAAGCCGGTGACAGAAGTGCACATCGTCGGCGGAGTTCACCCGAAGATGAACCTGGAATTTTTCACCGAATTACTGCAAAAGATAAAGGCACACCGCCCCGGTCTGCATATCAAAGGATTTACGGCCGTGGAACTGGACTATATGTTCCGCAAAGCCAAACTCAGCGTTGAGGAAGGCATGAAAAAGCTGCATACTGCCGGGCTGGACTCCATGCCGGGTGGCGGGGCGGAAATATTCCATCCCGACGTCCGCAGTCTGATCTGCGCCGACAAAGTCGATGCGGAAGGCTGGCTGAAGATACACGAGGCGGCTCACCGGGAAGGGATGCACACCAATGCGACAATGTTGTATGGCCATATCGAGACCTATGCCCACCGCATCGACCATATGAACCGGCTGAGGGAATTGCAGGACAGGACGGGCGGTTTTAACACCTTTATCCCCCTGAAATTCCGCAATAAAGACAATGACATGAGCCATATAACAGAGTCTTTCATCGTCGAAGACATGAAGCTGTATGCCGTAGCACGATTATATATGGACAATTTCCCGCACCTGAAGGCTTACTGGCCGATGCTGGGCCGGCAGAATGCACAGCTGACCCTGTCCTTCGGGGTTAACGACCTGGATGGGACCATCGATGACACGACAAAGATCTATTCGATGGCCGGCAGCGAAGAGCAGACCCCCAGCCTGTCTACGGCGCAGTTGGTTAGCCTGATCAAACAGGTAGGCCGGGAACCCGTCGAGCGCGATACCTTATATAAGGAAATAAGGAACTTTAAGGACGTCGATCTGAACGCTATGGAGCTGGACACTTCAGTGAATTAGCAGCGCACGGCGGCTCAATCAGCATTCCTTCAGCCCCAACGGTATCTGGATAGCAAGCCCGCCATCGGAAGTCTCCTTATACTTACTATTCATATCCTGGGCAGTGCTCCACATCGTGCTGATCACCGCGTCGAGAGACACTTTGGCGAAGTCGGGAGTGCTTTGGAGAGCCAGCTGAGAGGCTGTGATGGCCTTGATCGCGCCCATCGTATTACGCTCGATGCAGGGTATCTGGACGAGACCGCCGATGGGGTCGCAGGTAAGACCAAGATGATGTTCCATGGCAATCTCGGCGGCCATCATGGCCTGGCGCTGCGAGCCGCCCACACATTCGGTAAGGGCTGCGGCTGCCATGGCGGAGGATACGCCTATCTCGGCCTGACAGCCACCCATAGCCGCAGAAATGGTAGCCCCCTTTTTAAAGATGCTGCCTATCTCAGAGGCGGTGAGGACGAACTGCATGATCTTATCGGAATGAAAGCCATCGCAGAAAATAACATAGTAGAGCAGTACAGCCGGAATAACACCGGCAGCCCCATTGGTAGGCGCTGTAACCACCCGTCCAAAGGAAGCATTCTCTTCGTTCACCGCAAGGGCAAAACAGCTGACCCAGTCCAGTGTATATTTAAACCCGCTCCCACCGGCCCGAATGGCCTGAACCCAGGAATCAAAATTATCGTAGGCCCTGCCGCTTATGAGCTTATGGTTGAGAGCGGCAGCGCGCCGTTTGACATTTAGCCCCCCCGGCAACATACCCTCGGCATGACAACCCCGATAGATACATTCCTGCATCACTTCCCAGATCTTCAGCACCCCATTGCGGGTGTCCTGTTCCGGCCGCCATGCCGCTTCATTTTCCATTACCACTTCGCTGATGCTCATGCCCGTTTTTCTGCACCAGTGAAGAAGGTCTGCATTCGTATCTATCGGAAAGGGCAATTGAATAGCCGAGTCGGAGTTTATCTCCTCCCCTTCTTTTTTGACGAATCCGCCGCCAATGGAATACCAGGTTTCAGCGAGCTGACGACCATCAGTCCAGGCAGCCAGAAAAGTCATGGCATTGGGATGGTAAGGCAAGACCTCGGAATAAAGAAATTCAACATCGGTTGCGGGATCAAAGTGAATCGGCTGACTTCCACGAATGTTTATCTTTTTATCGGTTGCAATCGATGCAATGGTGGGATCTATCTGACTAACGTCAAAGGTGACAGGATCTTCCCCAGCCAAACCAAGCTGGATGGCAATGTCGGTGCCATGCCCCTTACCCGTCTTAGCCAGCGAGCCATAAAGCAGTACTTTGACATTCTTCAATCCCCCAAGTCCAAACCGGGTTTCTATTGAATCAGTAAAACGCTGTGCGGCCCGCCAGGGTCCAAGCGTATGCGAGCTGGAAGGGCCGACGCCGATTTTGAACATGTCGAAGACGGAGATGCTTTCGTGTGGCAAAACAGTGATTTTGAGGCAAAGATATATTATTTAGGGCTCTTCCCTTCCCCGGACGACCCCTTCCGTGGCTTTCGTTTTTTGGGCTTCATTTCAGTCCCGGATTTCTTTTTGCCCTTTTCACCAGCGTTTTCTGAAACAGGCGATTTTTCTCCGGCAACCAGATTAGCAAGTAATGTTTCCATCTTTTCCAATCTTGCATCTATTATATGGTCAAGTTTTTGTTCCAGCCGACGAATATCCATAATTATCAGTTCATGGCTTTCGACTAGCTTTTCAGCTTTGCGTTCAAGCACCTTAACTCTTTTTATCTGGGCTTCGGTTGTATCATCAGGTTTTATATAAACTATAGCTTTTTCTCTGATCATCTTTAGTTCTTCTTCAAAAGCTGCATAGAACTTTTTCAAAAAGACATTGGTAATGGGATACCGTCTATTGATATAGCTGCTAAAGCTTGATTTTCTCAACCCCATTCTTTGCGCTATTTCCCAGTCATCATAATGCTCCAGGAGATTTCTGTTCTCAAAGAATTCCTCGATACGTTCAATCTCTACTTTCTTAGCCAAGTTTATAAAAAGTTTTGAAAAAAGAAAAAAAGTTTCATATTTTTGCAGCCTAACACGCCCACATTAAAATAAAAAACCAGCAGATTTACTGCTGGTTTCAATTGATCAAGACAGGCTCATTTCTTTTTCTTCAGGCGGCATCGCTTGCAGATCCAGAATTGAAAACGTCGGCATCGGTTCGAATAATAATCCCATTTGCTCTGCAAAGAGTTGGGGTATTTTTTGTTCCGAAGGGATTGTCTTCCCTGGAACGTCCGATGAGCTTGTCTTCTTTGCCAATAAACTTCGGTCATGCGTCTGCCGCATTTCCGACAACATTGCTGTTTTTTCATGTACTACCCTTTATTTAATCATTAAATAGAAGGTTGGACAGCAAGGACAAAGGCAGGAAGTTCTAAACTTCCCTGAAAAATTGAAACAGCAGGACTTTAAGGTTTCAGGCAATCTGCACATTCTATTGATATAGCTATCGATTTAGTCATCGATTAGCTATTGCTTTAGGCTTGTGCCCTGCCTGATTGGGCACAAAGCTAAGGAGTCTTTGTTAAATTATAACTTTTTTCTTAACTTTTTTTAATCTTTTTTTAAATTTTTAACGTGGGCCAGCCGGTTGATGACATACGTATCACAAGATTTCAGCAGGATAGGCAACTCCTTCCTCACAGCGATGCAGAAATTGCTGCATTAATGAAAATAGCCAGGGCCAGTTACAGCAGTTATGTCAATGGCCGATATCCGATCACCAATGCATTTCTAAAAAAATTTTATACCGCCTTCGAGGAAGAATTAAAGGAGTTACGAAAAGCCAACCGCTTAAAAGAAGAGGACCCGGAGTACAAAAACCCTAAATATGTGGATAGAATCAAAGACCTTGAGAATAAATACGACCGATTAATTGAAAGCCACCAGTTGATCTCAATGGAGATTTACCGGTTGGAAAAGAAACTGGAGGAATTACTTGAGGACAGATTGAATAAATTCGAAACCCTGCTCACTCATTTGACTGCCCGGAAATAAAACACAAAAAAAAGCCCGGGGGTTAACCGGGCTCCTAGCAGGTAGTTCATGGTTACTGCACATCAAGCAGATGTATATCGAAAATCAGGATGGAAGAAGCCGGAATTGTGACGGTTCCTGCAGAAATGGATTGTGACCCATATCCCAGGGAAGGTGGTATATACAACCAAATCCTTCCGCCTTTTTTGATCAGGGGTACACCCTGTTGCCAGCCATCGATAAGGTTAGATAATTGCGTGGCATAGCTGCTCTGTTGGTCAAATACAGTCCCGTTGGTGAGCGTCCCGGTGTATGCTACTGTTATCTGTGAGCATTCTCCGGGTATCGGGCCTGTTCCTATCACTCCGCTGTCGATCTTGTAATAGAACCCTCTTGCATGTAAATTGGCTTTAATACCAATGGAATCAAGGTATTTTTTGACGGCGTCCTGTTCGGTTTTCGGTGCAACAACGTGATCGTCTGTATAATCACACTTTTTCTTTGAACACGAGCCTAAACACATGAAAATCAGCGCTAAACACCCGAGTAGATACCTCATTCCTATTTTTTACGCAAATATAGTCCCCGATAAGTTAGACAACTCACAAATCCGAATTGCTGCAAGGAAAATTAAAAAAAAGTGTTTTTTTTTAATTTTCTCTATTTTTTGGGCTCAGCCGGATCTGAGACATCCGGAGCCGAAGCATCACCAGCCTGGGAAGAGCGGTCGCGGCGAGCCAGCAGCTCCCGATAACGCTGTTCATACTGATCCCACTTCCATCGCTGGTAGAAAATAGCTGTAAACCCTACAATGAGAAGCAACGCCACAAACAGGACCATAGGGTTAAAATCGGCACTATTGGCTTCCATTTCGGCCCTTTTGTACCAACCGGAAGTCAGACTGATGACGGTAGGAATGACAAATAATAGCCCCATCGGGATGCCCACCAGAAATTGACGAACAAGTTTTTTCTGGCGGAGCCGGTTTTTTTCCCAATACCGGATAAAGTCATTTTCTTCCTTGCTCAGCATAGGACAAAGATAGGCCGGCCGGGGAACAAATTTTCATTTCCAATGTTTTACGAAGAAGTTTTTCTACCTTAGCCTGTATCAAAATCCATGGTTTGAAACTACCACAACTTCTGTCGCAATTTTTGTATCAGACCAGAAAGCTGGACCTGCCGGGTATCGGAAGTTTTGCGCTCGATGCCGGGGCAGTGATCCCACAGGAATCGGACCGGATGGGTCAGGTTCCGGCTTCGGGGATTACTTTCAAAAATGCGAACATACCTGCTCCCGATGAGGCCCTTATCCTTTTTATCAAAGAACATACCGGCAAAATGAAGTCCCTGGCTTCGGCTGACCTGGACTTTTATCTAACGACCGGCCGGCAGTTGCTGAATATCGGCAAACCCTTCTACCTGGAGGGGATCGGCACGCTGGTAAAAAACAAAGAAGGCAAGCTGGATTTCCAGCCGGGTGAATACATGGTAGCCCGGCTGGAAGATCCGCACGCAGAACGCAAGGCCACATCCTTTGATGAGGCGCCCCGGCAGCAGGATACCGGGGGCAGCAATAGCCGGCAGATGCTGCTGCTGATCGGACTGATCGGCGGGCTGATCGTCATCGGCTGGGGAGGATACTACCTCTACAAACGCAATAATTTCGTTGAGCCAACCGCGGAAAACCGGGCCACGGTGATCCCGGAGACTACCCCGCCCCGCGACAGCGCGACGACCGCAGCGACAGCCGGAGACAGCACCCGGGCGGCAACAGGGGCAACCGGGACCACCGGCAAAACCGACACGCTGACGAAAACCACGCCCCCAGCGGGTGCCGCCGCCAACGCACCTGCCCCAGCCAACACCCAGCCGGCAGCGCCCCCTCCAACGGTGTCAATCCCGGTTCCAACAGAAGGGCAAAGTCTTTTCCGCTTCATCATCCTGCAAACAGCCAATAAAAACCACGCCCTCCGGCGATACAATCAATTAATGGGTTATCAGCTGAACATAAAAATGGATCAAAGGGATTCTTCCTATTTCAAGCTGTACTTCCCCATCGCGGCAACGATACGGGACACGACGCACATAAAGGATTCACTCGAAGATGTGTATGCTGCCCATGTGACTATAGAAAAATAATCCTGACGACATCGATCTACCTTTATGCGACCTGACGCTTCTTACTGGATTCAAAAATTGGAGTTGACTTCACACGTGGAAGGCGGTGCTTTCCGGGAGACATACCGGTCGGAGCTGACAATTCCCCACGGCGTTTTACCCCTCTTCTTTCAAGGCGATCGCAGCGCCTCTACAAGTATTTATTTTCTGCTGGCAGCAGGCCAGTTCTCTGCATTTCATCGCATCGCCGCCGATGAGGTATGGCATTTTTACTTTGGGGACCCCTTATTCGTTCATGAAATAAATCACAGTGGACGGCTGGTCACACACCGCCTCGGCACAGATCCCGGGAAAGGAGAAAGCTTTCAAACCGTCGTAAAGGCTGGCAGCTGGTTCGCCTCAATACCCGCGCCGGGCAGCGAATACGCATTGGTCGGGTGCACCGTAGCGCCCGGGTTTGATTTCGCGGATTTTGAACTGGCGGATCGTACGGCACTCGCCCGGCAATATCCCGAACACGCAGGGCTAATTCATAAATTGACCCGGTAGATCAGCGATAGATCACCCCTTCCTTCATTACCCACTTTACTTTTCGCACCCATGATATGTTAACCGATGGATCCCCCTGTACAACCAGGATATCGGCGAGCAGGCCTGGCTTTATCCGGCCGACACGATTGCCGATGCGGAAAACATCTGCATTGACCGAAGTAGCCGAGCGCAACACATCGATGGGTTTCATCCCATAGTCAGCCATCGCTTCCATTTCACGGGCATTGTCACCATGCGTATAAACCCCTACGTCGCCGCCCATGCAGATCGTGACCCCGGAAGCCAGGGCCTGGTGAAAATTTTCCTTCTTCTCGGTAATGCTATGAGGTTCAGGATCAATACCTTTTCTCCAGCCCCTATACTGGGCAATAGCATCCCCGGCGGCCAGCGTAGGGCAAAGGGCAATGCCCTTAGCTTTCATAGCTGCAAACAAGTCGGGATTACCGCCTTCGCCATGTTCGACAGTAGCGACACCGGCTTCGATGGCTCTTTTCAACCCTTCGGTTGTGCTGCAATGAACGGCTACCAGCCGGCCGGCACTGGCAGCGACTTCGACGGCTTTTTTGAGTTCGTCAACGGTAAAAGTAGGAGCAGCCTGCCCGTTAGGTCCCCAGCGGTAGTCTACATATATCTTAATGAGATCGGCGCCTTTACCTATCTGGGTACGGATCTCTTTCGTCAGCCCTTCCACCCCATCGGCTTCCGCTGCGCCATGAGGGGATTCATAGTCATAACTCAGCTCCTTGGGGCCATAACTGCCCGTAGCGACAATGGCGCGGGTGGCGGCAAGCATGTGCGGCCCGGGAATGACCCCTTTTTCAATGGCTTGTTTCAGCCCGATATCATCGTACATAGCGCCCTCCGTACCCAGGTCGCGGGTGGTAGTGAACCCTGCCAGCAAGGTAGCGCGGGCGCTAACGGTAGCGCGAGCCGTGCGCTCGGCCCGGGACTCCTTCAACACCTGGTCGTTCCAGGACACCTCATTATAGGGATGCAGAAAAAGATGACTATGCCCTTCTATCAAACCCGGAAGCAGGGTGCAGCCTTTGAGGTCAAGCAAAATGGCTCCGGCAGGCGTCTTCAACGAACCCACGGGCCCTGCTGCCTCTATCAACTGCCCCTGGACAAGAACCGCCCAGCCTTCATGCATTTGCTCCCCGTCAAAAACCCGGTCGGGGTGAAGGACATAAACGGTATCCGGCACGGCCGTTTGCCGCCCCGAACGCAAACCCGTGTGAGGATCGGAACCTAAACCCGCGCGGGTGCCGGATTGGGAATATACAAGTGTGCTCAGGAAAAATAGAGTTGACAGGACAAGGGGTTTTCTCATGCTAGTTAATTAAGGGGCTCAATATAGGCAAAACGGCGTAAACAGCCGCTGCTCCGCTACGATTGCTCCGCAATCTAACCGGGGCCAATTTCTACCCTTCGGGCAACAGCCTTCCAGGCTGTTTTGTACCTTTGTGCCCCATGGCAGAAGATCTAACCATCGTATCAGGCAGCAAGGCCGCGCAATATCGCTCCCTGCTGCCCCAAATCAAGGCCCTGATGGAGGGCGAAACGGACCTCGTGGCCAACCTGGCCAATGTAACAGCTGCGCTAAAGGAGCAATTTGGCTGGCTCTGGGTCGGTTTTTACCTCGTAAAGAACGGCGAGCTGGTCGTAGGGCCATTCCAGGGGCCGGTAGCTTGCACCCGCATCCGCAAGGGTAAGGGAGTGTGCGGGGCCAGTTGGGAACAGGCAAAAACCCTGATCGTCCCCGATGTGGAAGCCTTCCCCGGACACATCGCATGCAGCAGCTTGTCAAGGTCGGAAATTGTAGTGCCGATAATACGCGGCGGAGAGGTCCTTGGCGTGCTCGACGTCGACAGCGTAGAGTTCAATGCCTTTGACGAAGAAGATCAGCGCTGGCTGGAAGAAATGATGGAGGCGCTGCCGCTCTCACCACCTATATAATAATTTATTCGACCGTTCGTTACTACGGAGATTTCCTATAATTCAATTCTATTATTAAAAGTTATGATGAAGAATTTTGTTAGCGCAGGTTTGGGAATTTTATTGTTTGCTATGACGGCCTGTGGGTCGGGAACGAATAAAAAGCCGGAAGCCGGTGTTTCGAAAGACTCTACGACCGCGGCAGCCGATGCGACAGCCTCCACGATGAAGGGCGCGGCGGATACAACAACAGCCGCAACGACGCCCAATGAAAAAGTGCCCCCACCCTCGGTGATTTTGGGCCGCAAAGAAGTTCCGATCCTCTGTTATCATCAGGTCCGCGACTGGAAAGCCACAGACTCAAAAGCTTCAAAAGACTACATCATGCCCCCCGCCGACCTGAAGGCACAGCTGAAGATGCTGGCGGACAGCGGTTATCACACCATCCTGCCGGATCAGCTGTATGCTTACCTGACGAAGGGCGCCCCCCTGCCCAGCAAGCCGATCATGCTGACCTTCGACGATACGGATGAAGATCAGTATACCGTCGCCTGGCCCGAGATGAAGAAGTATGGCTTCAAAGGCGTTTTCTTCATCATGACAGTGTCCTTAAACAGGCTGCCCCACTATATGACCAAGGACCAGGTAAAAGAATTATACAACGCAGGCAACGTCATCGGCAGCCATACCTGGGATCATCATAATGTCCGTAAATACCAGGGCCAGGATTGGGTGACACAGATCGAAAAACCGACAAAACAATTGGAAGCTATCACGGGAACACCCGTCCGCTATTTCGCCTTCCCGTTTGGACTGTGGAACCGCGAGGCGCTGCCCGAGCTGAGGAAGAGAGGATTTATCGCAGCCTTCCAGCTGGCCGATAAGATGGACCCGGCAGACCCGTTGATGACAGTGCGCAGGATCATCGTCGGCGGCGGCTGGAGCCTGAAGACATTCAGCTATGCGATCCACAGAGACTTTCATTAACCGCCAGGCTCGGCGCGCCTCAACGCGCGTTGAGCCAATCCCGAAACCAATACCCCGAATTCTTAATCGTCCTCAGCTGCGTCTTGAAGTCGACATGTATAAGACCAAAACGAGCCTTATACCCTTCGGCCCACTCGAAATTGTCCATGAGGGTCCAGGCAAAATACCCTTTTATATTTACGCCTTCTTTTTTGGCGCGTAACATGGCAAGCAAATATTGCTGGTAATACTCAATGCGTGGCTGGTCGTCGACCGCTCCATTGACCAGCTCGTCGCGGAAGGCGGCGCCGCTTTCGCTGATGATGATCTCCTTCACCCCGCCATACAACCAAAATCGTTTGATGATGCGGTAAAAACTGTCGGGGTTGATCTCCCAGCCCATAGCGGTATGGGGCACTTTGCGGGCGGAGGCTTTGACCTCCGATGCCTGCACGATGGGGATAAGAGGGTTGTGACGGATGACTATCGGGAAATAGTTTTGTATGCCAATGAAGTCGAAGTTAAACGTCATCCGTTCAGTATACTTCCAGCTGCGATTGTGCAGCTCCAGGCGTTCGAGGAACTTGAAATCTTCCCTGGGATAACCCCGCCCGAGTGCGGGCTCAATGAAGAGCCGGTTCATCAGGATATCCATCCGTTTGGCGGCCTGGATGTCTTCAGGAGAACTGGTGTATGGTACTATTTCGGAGCAGGAAAAACTAGTGCCGATATGTGCATTAGGAACTTTATCCCGTATAATGCGGCCTCCTTCGGCTTGCGCCAACGCGGCATGATGAATGGCCGGTAAAAAATTGGAGAGCCCTACCCTACCCGGCGCATGTCGCCCCAGCATATACCCCAGGCTGGTAAAACCAAAGGGTTCGTTGAGAACGATCCAGTCCTTTACCTTGTCTCCATATTCTTCTGCACAAAAGGTCGCAAAACGCGTAAACCATTTCAGCATCAGGTGACTGGTCCACCCGCCTTCTTTCTCCAGCGTTATGGGCAGGTCCCAGTGATAAAGCGTGACATAAGGAGTAAGGCCTAGCTTTAGACATTCGTCAATGACCCGATGGTAAAAAGCGACGCCATCCCTGTTGACCCGGCCAATGCCTTCTGGCAGAATGCGCGCCCAGGAAAGAGAAAAACGGAATACGGAAAAACCCAACGCCTTGGCCAGGAGAATGTCGTCTTTATAGCGATGATAAAAGTCACAGGCGATAGTGGGACGACCCCCGCCCTTGATCTTGCCCTGCCGGCGCGAGAAGGTATCCCAGATGGATGGCGCCTTCCCATAGCCGTTCCAGGCTCCTTCATTTTGCACGGCAGCCATAGCCACGCCCCATAAAAAATCATCGCCGAATTCCCTGGCTATTAATTTATGCAGGTTTTGAACCACGCAGGAGATTATTTAGTGACGCAAATTTTGGTGTAAACTATGTTACGGCAATATTACTATTTGGTTATATTTTACTCCTGTCTTCATCGCCCCTCCTGCCCCGTCCTCAAATGGGAAACGGCGCATCCGGCGCCATCCACACCGTCGACCGGTCCCGACGAAACCAGGTCAGCTGCCGTTTTGCATACTGGCGCGTATTGATCTTGATATTCTCTACTGCCACATCCAGTGAACAGTTCCCGTCCAAATATTCAAAAAGCTCGCGGTAACCCACAGTCTGCAAGGCATTGTGTGCCCGGTAAGGGAGAAGGCTTTTTACTTCGTCGGCAAGACCGTCTTCTATCATCCGGTCGACGCGGTGGTGAATACGCAGGTGCAGCTCTTCTTTGGGAATTTCGATGCCGATCTTTTGTATTTGAAAGGGCCGTGTCCTGGGCTCGCGGCTGCGGAAAGATAAGATAGACTGCCCCGTAGAAAGTCTTACTTCGAGGGCACGCATCAGCCGCTGGGGATTGAGTATCTCGCCGGTGGAATAATATTCGGGATCATACTTCCGGATCTCCTGCTGTAGCCAGATGATACCCTGTATCTCATATTGCTGTTGGAGATGTAGCCGAATGGATTCATCGGCGGGAGGAATATCATCGAGGCCGTCGGTAAACGCTTTAATATATAACCCCGTCCCCCCGACCATGACGGCAAAACGCGATTCGTTGAATATCTCCCCTGCCCACTGCAGCGCCAGCTTCTCAAAGACGGCGGCATTGACCTCTTCCCTGATAGAATGGGAGTCGATAAAATAATGTGGAACGGCACTGAGTTCGGAAGGAGATGGTTTTGCCACACCGATGTTGAGCTCGCGATAACACTGCCGGGAATCAGCGGAGATAATCTTCGTTCCTAATTGCTGAGCGAGGCGAATGGCGGCTGCCGTTTTTCCCACAGCGGTGGGACCCACGATGATTATAACAGTAGGTGACTGCAAAATATAGCGCTATATTTCTTCTTCTCCTGCGCCTGCTGTACCTTCTTCGCCCTCCTCGCCCGTCTCTTCTTCTTCAGATTCGGAGTCGGTCTCGGACTCGGTGTCCGCCTCCCCAACTACGCCAAATCCTTCGGTACCTTTGGTGAGATCGTATTTTTCTTCGATCTCGGTGAGTTTGTCACCCACAAGCCCCTTGGTGCCATACTGGGAGGGCGGGATACCTTCGGCTTTAATGACAACAGGATATTCCAGCTTACCGCTTTCTTCTTTCGACACATTGATCAGCTCGACCAGGAAGCCCCAGTTCTTAACAAAATCGTATACGTATACAAATTTCTGATTGGGGTCGAATATCTCCGAGCCGATGATGGTGTCGGCCATCATCAGGGGATCTGCTTTATAGGCTTTCTCGTATTTGTCCAGTGAAATTTCCCTGCCCCGCTGCCAGTTGTCGTTGCTGCGATAAAAGGTAGCCTGGTGCTTACTGTCGAATTCATAAGCCTTCAGGATGATCTGATGTAGTTGCAAGAAGCTTTGCGTATGTCGTACTGCCACATCCCTGTAAATGCTATCGTCTTCCTCAAAATATACCCGAAATTTCAATATCGCCATGACTAATATGCAATTTAGAGCTCACAAGATACATAAATTCATTAATTATACTAGTCCAAGTTCCCCAGCCTTCTTCATCATGAACTCGTAGGCAGCAGTATAATTATTTTCGATGACCCCGTCCAGGATAGCCTCTCGTATAGCATTTTTGAGTTCGCCGACAATACGGCCAGGTGGTAGCCCGAATTTTTCCATGATCATTTCACCGGTGATGGGTGGTTGCCAGTTCCGGATACGATCTTTTTCCTCCACCTCCTTCAGCCGCTGACGAACCAACTCAAAATTTTCGAGATAACGCCGGACCTTTTGTTTGTTCTTCGACGTAATATCGGCTTCGCAAAGGGTCATAAGGGAATCGATATCATCGCCTGCGTCAAACAGCAAGCGGCGAATGGCCGAGTCCGTAATATTTTCCTTCGTCAGACTTATGGGACGCAAATGGTATTCCACCATCTTACGAACAAACCGCATTTTTTCGTTAAGGGGCAGTTTGAGCCGGGTAAATATCTTCGGAACCATACGGCCGCCGACGACTTCGTGTCCGTGGAAGGTCCAGCCATGGTCCTTTTCAAATTTTTTTGTAGCAGGTTTCCCAATATCGTGTAAAATGGCAGCCCAGCGCAGCCAGAGATCCGGAGTATTGGGGCTTATATTGTCGAGTACCTGTAAAGTATGGTAAAAATTATCCTTATGCCCCAGGCCATCGATGTATTCTGCCCCGGCCAGGTCGACCATTTGGGGAAAAATGATCTTCAGCAGACCGGTGCGGTATAAGAGATCAAAACCAATAGAGGGTTTTTCCGCCAGGATGATCTTGTTCATTTCATCGGTGATCCTTTCCTGGGAGATGATTTTTATTCGGTGTGCATCGGCTGCAATGGCATCAAGAGTATCTCCTGCAATGGTGAAATTAAGCTGGGCAGCAAAACGGGTCGCCCGCATCATCCGCAGCGGGTCGTCGCTAAAGGTCCGGAGGGGGTCCAGCGGCGTACGGATAATACGTTGTTGAAGGTCGCTCCGCCCGTCGAAAGGATCGATGAGCCGGCCATAGTCAGGCATATTGAGGCTGATGGCCATGGCGTTGATGGTAAAGTCGCGGCGGAGCTGGTCGTCTTCCAGCGTTCCGGGTTCGACATCCGGGTTGCGTGATTCAGCGCGATAGCTCTCTTTGCGTGCGCCGACAAATTCCATTTCCCAGTCGTTCCATTTGATCTGGGCCGTGCCAAAATTCTTGAAAAAGGAGACGGAAGGCCGGGGGTTGAGGAGCTCTGCTACCTTATGGGCCAGTGCAATGCCATCCCCGACACAAACAATGTCGGCGTCCTTGGTGGGCCGGCCGATGAGCTTGTCGCGCACGAATCCGCCGATAAGGTAGGCGGGCTGGCGCAGGGTCGCCGCGGCCTGGGCTATCTTTTCAAAAACGAATAACTCGCGTTCTGTACAATTAATGTCCATTGGGACGCGAAGTTATTAAAGTTTGCAAAAGTTGCGCCTCTTCAATTTTATAGGCGCAGTTAAAATGCCCCCTCGGGCAGGCTTTGTACCCGTGCAGGCCGCAGGGGCGGCAGTCGAGGGGCTCTTTTATTTCCACGATGAATCTTTCGTCGGAAAGCGGCCCAAAACCAAAGCCGGGGATGGTTGAGCAATATACGGCCGTCACCGGCGCATTAACAGCCGATGCGAAGTGCATCGGGGCCGAGTCGTTGACATAATTCATGGCGGCCCCCTTCATCAGCGCCGCAGACTGAAGGAAGCTAAGCTGGCCGCTCAGATCAACCACTTTCGCCCCTTCCTTTTCTACCCCCCCAACAATATATTGACAAAGCTCCCGGTCAGACGGCGCACCCAACAAAAAAATCGTGTATTCAGCAGGAACCAGCCGTAGAAAAGCCACCCACTTCTCCTTCGGATATTGTTTGGTAAACCAGACCGAAGCCGGCGACACTGTTATATAAAGGCCATTTTTATACGGCCGCACCTTTTCCTCATCCCCATTCGTCGGATACAGCCGGGGCCGGGCAGGCTCGTCATCCGTAAAATCCCGGATAAGCAGCTGGTTGCGCTGAACTTCGTGGAGCGGCGTTTTTTCCGCCGCCTCTCCTGTCCCCCCAACAATATGTGGGATTTTCTTGCTAAACCAGCGGCTAAGCGGATTCTTATCAAACCCAATAGTCTCCGCCGCCCCGGAAAAGGCCGTGAGCAACCCGGTAGCCGCAAAACGCTGAACGTTAATGACCTTATCATACCGCTCCCGCCGGATCCGCCTCCCCATCCGCCAAAGATTCCTGAGCTTGCCTTGTTTCTTATCCCAAACCAGCACGGCATTCAGCCACGGATGCCCCGCGAGCAAAGCCTCATTGCCCTTCCGCACAAGAAAGTCAATGCGAGCCTCCGGAAAACAGGCATGTAATTTTTCTATGAGGGCTGTGGCGAGAACCACGTCGCCGATGAATGCTGTTTGTATAACCAGGAATTTCTGCACAGGGCAAACTTACAGAAAAACACCTTCACGGCCGAATGACCGTAACAGTAGCATCCGCATTCCACCTGACAATCGCCGAAGGCTCCCCCGGAGTCTCGTCACCCCGCCGATGCTGAACAATATAATCAACCCCATCCCGTATATGTGGATCGATCTCGTGAAAAAATGCCGGCGACACTTCCCCCGAGATATTCGCAGAAGTAGAGACCAAAGGCTTACGAAACCGCTTGATCAAATGCCTGCAAAAAGCATCCTCCACCAACCGTATAGCAACAGTCCCATCCGCATTGATCAGGTTATCGGCAAGCCCTATCGCCCCTTCATAAATGACAGTCGTTGGTTTTGTCACCGCCCGCAAAAAATCAAAGATCCTTAGATCAGGCTGGCTGGTATATTTCAGCACATCCCGCTCGTCAGCCATCAACACGATAAGGCTTTTGGCCGAAGCCCGCTGTTTGAGCCCGTATACTTTGCTGACGGCGGCAGGGTTGGTCGCATCACAGCCAATCCCCCAAATAGTATCGGTAGGATAGAGAATGAGCCCGCCGGCCTGCAACGCAACAAGAGAGCTTTCTATGTCTTTTTCAAATTCCATGATGAAAATGCTGGCCTCCCGGAAGCAGCAATACGCGCGGGAGGCCGGGCGGCAAATATAGCTAACTCCGGAAAAATGGACGGCATGTAGTATGTTTGCGAAAAAATTAGCAATGGAATTGAAACAATTGATTGCGGAAGCCTGGGGCAACCGGGAATTATTAAAAGACACCCAATATGCAGATGCGGTGCGGGCCGTGATCGAAGAAGTGGACAAGGGCCGGTTGCGGGTCGCCTCTCCCAGTGAAAGTACTTCCGGCAAAAGCACTTCCGGAGAAAGCGCCTCCGGCCGGTGGCAGGTGAATGAGTGGGTCAAACAGGCAATTTTGCTCTATTTCGGCATTCAGCCCATGCAGACCTGGGAAATGGCGCCCTTTGAATTCTATGACAAAATGTTATTGAAGAAAAACTATAAAGAACTGGGAGTACGGGCAGTGCCGCATGCAGTAGCCCGTTACGGAGCCTACCTGGCAAAAAATGTGGTGCTGATGCCGAGTTATGTCAACATCGGCGCTTATGTAGACGAGGGAACGATGGTCGATACCTGGGCGACAGTAGGCAGCTGCGCACAAATAGGGAAAGGAGTGCACCTCAGCGGCGGGGTAGGAATTGGCGGCGTGCTCGAACCGCTGCAAGCCGCACCGGTCATCGTCGAAGACGGCGCCTTTCTGGGTAGCCGCAGCATCGTGGTAGAGGGAGTGATCATAGAAAAAGAGGCCGTGCTGGGCGCCAATGTGGTGCTGACCCAGTCTACAAAGATCATCGACGTCAGCGGTGCAGAGCCAAAGGAATACAAGGGTCGCGTGCCGGCAAGAAGTGTGGTGATACCAGGCAGTTATCTGAAGAAATTCCCGGCCGGGGAGTACAATGTCAGCTGTGCGCTGATCATCGGGCAGCGAAAGCCAAGCACGGACCTAAAGACAAGTCTGAATGACGCCTTGAGAGACTTTAATGTATCTGTTTAATATACGAAAGCCTCCGCACGGAGGCTTTTTTCTTCTATTCCTATGCCCGCAAACTCTACATTCCTATGCCTGCCCACTCCACATTATTAAAAGGATTCCTGATCTCGTTTACAGGCGCCATCTTGTTTTCCACGAAGGCCATCCTTGTAAAGCTGGCTTTCCGCGAGACGCATACCGATGCGCTGACCCTGCTGACACTGCGGATGTTGCTGTCCCTCCCCTTCTACCTTTTAGCCGCCTTCTGGGGCGCCCGCCGGGAAGGCAACGTAAAGATGACTAAAAAGCAATGGATTGGGGTCATCGTGCTGGGATTGTTAGGCTATTACCTGAGCAGTTTTTTCGACTTTGTCGGACTCCAATACATCTCAGCAGGACTCGAAAGGCTGATCCTCTTCCTCTATCCAAGTTTCTCGGTGCTGATCAATAGTGTCGCTTTCAAGCAGCGTATCAGCAAGGCCCAGTATTGGGCGCTGGGGCTGACCTATACGGGCATCGGCATTGCTTATTTCGGTGAGTTGAAGATCGATACGGGCAATCCCAATTTTTACTGGGGAAGTTTCCTGGTTTTTTTATGCGCGGTGACCTACGCCTTTTACCTGTCTGGCACAGGACGGATGGTACCCCTGTTAGGAGCCGCAAAATTTACCACCTATAGCATGCTGGCGGCGACAACAGCAGTCTTGCTGCACTTTATTCTAAAACATGCAGCAGGCAGCGAACCGGCGCTGCCGCTGGGTCCGGGCAGCGGAATGTTATGGGGATATGGCCTGGCCCTGGCGCTCATCGCCACGGTAATCCCCTCTTTTATGTTGTCGGCGGGAATGCGACGGATCGGCGCCAACAATGCAGCGATCGTAACGAGTGTGGGACCGGTGTCGACGATATTACAGGCGCATTTTTTCCTGGGTGATAAAATCTTTGTAGAGCAGGTGATCGGCACGGCATTGGTGATTGTCGGGGTATTGGTCATCGGGTGGAGAGGACACAAACAGGAAGCCCTCATAGAAGCGCACGAGGCCGCAGAGGCCGGGGCTAAGTAAAACGCCGAAGCCAGAACTAAATAAAAATTTTCCCTTTTTTGGCGGCAACTTTATCTTTTCCTATATTTGCACCCCCGAACGAAAAGAAACTGCAGCTCGCAGTCCTGATCCAACGGTCAAATGCCCAAGTGGCGAAATTGGTAGACGCACTGTGTTCAGGTCGCAGCGTGGGAAACCATGTGTAGGTTCGAATCCTATCTTGGGCACTTAAAAGCCTTGTAAATAATTGATTTACAAGGCTTTTTTCATTTACATACCCCCTGTTTTCCGCGTTCTTGGTTGCCTGTCTCTTTCTTTATTCACACATAATTGACGCACGCCATGACTCGTAAATTTGGTAGATTCTTACAAGCACACGGGAGTATCAAAGAGGGGAATTTTCCGCTTTACACTACCGTTATCGCTACAGACAACAAGTATCCCTCCGACCAAGTGCATCTTGACAAATCAAAATAAAATTAGTAGAGGCCCGAGGAGGCTTAAAATTTGTAACGATGGGGAAGCAGGTTTTGCATTTTGTTGATAGGATTAAGCTCATTCGGGAAGGAATGAATCATTATTCCGTCATGAAATTGGGCGATCAATAAATATTTTTGACGTTAAACAATAACTTTATTCTTTTTCATAAATGTTCTGATCATTGCCCGTGATAAAATACCTGGCGTCAGTGCGTTCATCATTCTAAATTTAAGGCCTGGTATAACAGCTATTTTATTTTTACGTAGCGCTATCAGGGTTTCACTTACGCACTGTTCCACTGATATAGGTTGCACCGGCGTGTTTTCTTTAGTAAAGCCAACTTTGCCAAAAGTCATATTTGCCGTATCGATCGGGCTAGTAAGTAGTACCGTCATGTGAACGCCAAATTCCTCAAGTTCGGTATGCAGGCCGTTCCCTAAGGTTGAAATGTATCCCTTTGTTGCCCCTGCATTTGCCATATAAGGAACTCCATGGGTAGCTCCCATTGCCCCGGTTAACACAATTCCACCTTTATTTCGCGCCGCCATTTTTCTTCCAAAGTAATGTGTGAGGCTCACATGAGAAGTAACATTGAGTTGTAAAATATACCTATGATCAGCTTCTTCAGCAGCGAAAAATCTCCCGGGATACCCAGCTCCGGCATTGGAGATCAAGAGGCCCACTTCAAGGTCGTTGGTCGCATCAGTAATTTTTTTAATAGCCTTTTCTTCTGATAAATCAGCTTCAATGACACGATACTTAATATTGAATTTTTTTCCCAGCTCATCACCGAGCTGTGCCAGAAGAGAAATTCGTCTTGCTACAAGCACGACATTCAAGCCGTCGGCTGCAAGTTGCCGGGCAAATCCTTCGCCGATACCCGATGATGCTCCAGTTATGATGGCCCAGGGACCAAACTTATTTTTGTCGATTATTTTTTTCATTTTTATTATTGTCTAATCCAGGCAAAATCAGCGATACAGAAGTATAATTATGCGCAACGTTTTTACGTAGCAGCATGCATTCGGGTTACAGGCTTACTCAATTGTTTTAAAATAAAACTCGGAAAAAAGCGACTCATAAATCTCAACTGACTGGATTGACCGGGAGATATTTCAAATTTATCGTTCGAAAGTCCTTTAAAAAAACTTGCCACCATTGCCTGAACAGACATCACAGGTACTCCTTTCTTATCCTCTTCATTAAACACGGCAAGCAACTCTGTTTCGGTTGCCGGAGGTGCTAATTCAAATACTTTCACATCCGTGTTCCTAAGTTATTCTCTTAGTGATAAGGTATATGAATGCAGCGCTGCTTTGGTAGCACAATAAACCGGGGCAATTGCCAATGGAACAAATGCTAACCCCGATGATACGGTAACTATTGCTGCATTTCTATTTTTCTTTAGTAAAGAAATAAACGCATCATTCATCCAAATGGCTCCTTTTACGTTGATATCAATTTCTTTGGTTAAATCTGTTGCAGATAATTGGTGTTTTTGCAAATCTATTTCGATCATAACACCTGCATTGTTAATTAAAACATTGAGGCTGGGATAATCTTTAGCGACATGCTCATAAAGTGCTTTAACATCATCCGGATTACTTACATCGCTTTTTATAGTAACCACACCATTCAATTCATTTTTTACCTTTTGCAATTTTTGCTCGTTGCGTCCGGTAACAATAACCGTGTTTCTGTTTTTAATAAATTCTTTAGCCATTTCATAACCGATACCGCTTGTACCACCTGTTATTAAAATTATGTTTCCGGTGAGCTTCATTTTTGTTTTTTTACGTTTAGTTTCTTTTTTTATTGCTCAAATTATTCAGCCCGATCTGCCATCTAATGTAATTTCTCCATCTACTCTTTAGTTCAACCCATTGTTCTTTTTCATTATTTTACCACTCCTTTCTCTTGCCATAGAACCAGGGGCTAATAAATTCATAATTCTAAATTTCAACCCTGGAATAACAATAATTTTATTTTTGCTTAGTGCTAAAAGCGATTCGGTCACGCATTGTTTTACTGATAATGGTTGGACAGGTATGTTCTCTTTAGTAAAACCCAACTTATTCAACACTGGTGTTTCCGTGAAGGGGGTCATCAATATTGTAGTATGCAAGCCAAATTCTCTAAATTCTGTATGAAGGCTTTTCCCTAAACTATGAATGTAGCCTTTAGTCCCTGCTTCATTTGCCATATAAGGAATACCATTAGCTGCGCCCATTGCTCCTGTTAATAGAATTCCTCCCTTTCTTCGCTTTGCCATTTTTCTTCCGAAGAAATGCACAAGACTCAAGTGTGATATAGCATTAAGCTGCAAAGTGTATTTTAGTTCTGATTCTTCAAACTCCAAAAATTTTCCCGGCTTACCAGTGCCCGCATTTGAAATTAAAAGACCAATTTCAATATCCTCAGTAGCTTCAGTTATTTGTTTTATTGCACCTTCTGTTGCTAAGTCCGCTATTATTAAACGGTATTTGATATTGTGTTCATTTGCTAGTTGTATGCCAATAGCTTCAAGTAAGTTTAATCTCCTTGCAACAAGCACCAAATTAAACCCGTCTGCCGCAAGTTGTCTTGCAAATTCTTCTCCGATACCCGATGATGCTCCAGTTATAATGGCCCAGGGACCAAACTTATTTTTGTCGATTATTTTTTTCATTTTTATTATTGTCTAACCCAGGAGAATCGTGTCCGCGTAATTCGAACCACCTCATAATGCTCAAATAGGAGGAAATACCTTTAATTTAAAAGCTGGTCCCTAAATTCGACAGGACTGATGCCGGTTTCTTTTTTAAACAACCTGGAAAAGTACGATGGGTTCTCAAATCCCAGGCTGTATGCAATCTCTGCAATCGTCTTTTCCGATCGTCGTAACAGGTTTTTGGCTTCAGAAATTAAAAAGATGTGAATGTGATCCAGCGCGGTTCTGCCGGTTTCCTGTTTAAGCAGGTCACTGAGATAACGGGATGACATGTTGAGCCTGGAAGCCATGAACTTTACAGTAGGCAGGCCGGAGTCCAAGGGATCGTACTTTTGGAAATAGGTCGTCAGTATGTCCGTAAATTTGGAAACCAGGGTTCTTGATAAAGTGGTGCGGTTGATGAACTGCCGCTTATAGAACCGTTGTGAATATTTAAGGATGGAGTCGATGTGGGTCAGGATGATGTCCTTACTGTACTCGTCCTCGTTGTTGGTGTATTCCCGCTCGATCTTGTAGTATAGGTCCCATATGATCTGTTCTTCCCGATCGGCAAGGTGTACGGCTTCATTGGTTTCGTAATCAAAGAAACCAAAACGTTTGATTTCTTCATGCAAACTGTGTCCCAAAAGATAGTCCTCGTGGATAAAAATCATAAAAGCCTTTTCGATGAGCTCAATGTTTTTCATTTCCACTACCTGGCGAGGCTTCATGAAATACATCGAACCGTTTTCGTGGTCGTATTTAGTCCTGCCATAAAGTACTTTTCCTGCGCGTATTTTTATAAAAGATATGATGTAAAAGTCCCCGGTGAACTCACTATCTCCAATAGAGCAACTGGTCAGTTCCTCACGGGTAATCAGACTCAGCAACGGATGTTCTGGCGGGGGATAGCCGATTGTTTTGTGAAACTCTGATATGCTTTTGTAGTGTATCAACTATTTTATTTTTTAATGGCCCAAAATTACTTCTGGTCCAGGCAGAGTCAGTGATACAGAAGTAGAATTATATGAAACGTTTTTACGTAAACCGGGTCGCCGTCCTCCATTTCTTACCGCAGCGGCCAAAGCCAGCTCAGCTGACTGAGCCAATTCGGCTTACACCTGCCTCAGACGCTTCCAAGATTCCATAATATAGCCGTTAAGCCCCTATCAATCGGCGAGCGCTTGACCTAGGATATTGAGTATCAGTCGAAGTTCGAATCTCATCCCGCATTCCGCACCGATATTTATTTCCTATCTACTTTCCTCCTAAGATACAGAAATTAGAATTCGGGACGGTGGTAAGGGAACTGGCGTCGAGGAGGTCGGTGCGAAAGAAGCCCGGTTCGACTGCGGTCGCGTAGATGCCGAGATATTGCATTCGAATTGAGAAAAAACACCATCATCATGCACCGTCCGCTGCATATTGGGCGAAAGGATAGTCCGTGTATCCACGTTCATTTCCACCGTAGAATGTGGCGCGGTCATAAGCGTTTAATGGGAGCCCCTTTCGGAACCGGAAGGGCAGGTCGGGATTGGCTACAAAGTAGCGCCCGAAGGCGACCAGGTTGGCGTCGCCCTTTTGCAGGATGGCTTCGGCGCTGTCGCGATCGAAACCGCCTGCTGCGATGATCGTTCCCTTAAATATCTTGCGCAGCCTTTCAGCGGCGATAGGCTCCTGGATAGCCTCTTCGTGCCGGTAGCTGCCAAGGATGCGGGGTTCGATGATATGGAGGTAAGCCAGGCCGAAGCGATTGAGCTCTTCGACGGCATGATCAAATAGAGCGACCGGATCGGAATCGAATATACCTCCCCAGGTGCCGCTGGGACTGAGGCGCACCCCTACCCTGCTGCCTCCCCATACCGAAGCCATTGTGTCTACGACTTCGAGGAGAAAGCGGAAGTCCCTTTTTGATAATTTCTCCTAACAGACCGTTGGTCCCATCAGAAGTATTGATCTGGTCTCCCTGGCGTTCGTTTACCATGACCTGGTAAAGGCGGCTGTCATATCTGTGAAACTTATCAAAGGCCAGTTCATCGCTGATCCATAAAAAGATCAGCAAGGCACAGGCAAGTCCTGAAGACAGACCGATCAGGTTGATGATAAAAGTGGATTTATATTGAATGGGAGGCGATGTATAACCCTGGTTTTAATTATACCCAATTCGGTATAATTAAAAGTGCACCCGGTGGGAATAATTTTGTATTGTCCGTAAAACAATGGATAGAACGCACCGGGGCAATCGGCTTAACCGCAAAAGCCGGCAGATATGGTGGAACCTATGCCCACAAGGATATTGCTTTTCATTTTGGCATGTGGATTAGCCCTAAATTTCAATTGCTTTTGGTTAAAGAATATCAACGCCTCAAAAACGAGGAAAGCGACCGTCTAAAATTAGATTGGAATCTGCAACGGACACTTGCCAAATAAACTATCGCATCCACACCGATGCCATAAAAGAAAGCCTGATACCTAAGGCACTTACCAAACTCCACTGAAGCCGATATGCTGAATATGGCGTTGTTCGGCAAAACCGCGAAACAGTGGAGAGATAGAAACCCCAAAGCAGAAGGCAATATCCGTGATGAGGCTTCCTTAGAGCAATTGGTCGTGTTATCTAATTTAGAGAGCGTTAATGCGGTGTTGATTAAGCAAGCGCTGTCCCAATCGGAGCGTCTGCAGCGATTGAATGAAATAGCCATTGCTCAGATGCGCTCTCTTTTAGCCAATCCCACGGTCAAAAAGCTGACACAATAATTCTACAATGCCCTGTAAATGAATAATTTACAGGACATTTTTTATGACTTACCACGACTGCCTTCTTCTAGATTAAAGCTAACTATAGGTACACTTCGTATCCTCTCAGATAAATACAACTGAATTAAAAAACCTGTGTCAGCTTAAATCTTAACTGATACACATCATTCATCCAATTAAAGGATAAACCTGTTTTACCACCGTTTCATTTAAAATCTCATCATGGATTGGTCAGCGGCCATTGCGGGAAATATTAGAACAGATTAATTTGTTAGACGGGCCACCCGAACATTTGCCGGTGCGTAATGTAGCCCTTTTGCTTTTTTCAGAAGGTCCTGATAGGTTTTTTCCGTATACTTATATAGATCTGGTTCACTTTCCTCACGGTCCTGCCGATAAGCAATTTATTGAAAAGCAATTTAAGGGGCCTGTCCAGCAACAGATCAGGCAGGCATTAAGTTATATACAAGGAAATTTGCTTCACCAGTTGATAACTAAAGTTGAAGGAAAGGCCGAAGCTAAACGAGTATGGAATTATCCTTACAAAGCGCTGGAAGAGTTATTAGCCAACTGTATATACCACCGTAACTACCAGGAAAGAGAACCTGTTACCATACGCATTGAACCCGAAGCCATTTATATTTATAATCTGGGAGGCCCGGATCGTTCGATCCGCGTGGAGGATTTTCAAAAAGGCCAGGTATTTCCCAAACGTTATCGAAACAGGCGGCTTGGTGACTTTCTGAAAGAACTGGAATTGACGGAAGGAAGGGCCCTGTAGTCGGTAAATAGAAGTGCAGAGTTTTTCGTAACGAGGAGTACAATGGTTTCGGCAACAACCAGTACATAGATTTCGGTAACAAGGAATACAGAGG
>WNFM01044317.1_pt5 | contig 72795 bp, 58 predicted proteins | sample 5400271 | NCBI WGS metagenome assembly WNFM01 (sample SAMN13153352, study PRJNA577476) | soil metagenome | isolation source: 60 cm saprolite on Douglas fir-dominated hillslope | place: USA:California | collected 2013-09-17
TGGGGACGGTGTCGTCGGCCGAGGCGGCCGACTTTGCGGCTATGACTTCGACCAGGGGGGGGCCTACGTATTCTACCTCGTAGTTCCATTTCCGGTAAAATTCCTTTTCGAAGGGGAGGATGACCAGCATTTTGTCGACGTTCGCGCGGATTTGTTTGACCCTGTTTTCCTTCCAGGCCCAGACCTGTGGCGATATATAATAGATAATGCGAAGTCCCTGCCGGCGTGCCCATTTGGCAATGCGCAGGTTGAACCCGGGGTAGTCGATCAGGATGAGGGCGTCGGGCGCATATTCGAGGATGTCGGCTTTGCAGAAGTCCATGTTGCGGAAGATGGTTCGGAGGTTCATCAGCACTTCTGTGAATCCCATGAAGGCGAGGTCTTTGTAGTGTTTGACCAGATGGGCTCCGGCTTGCTGCATCAGGTCGCCGCCCCAGCAGCGGACGTCGGTGGAAGGGTCTTGTTTCTTCAGCTGTTTGATCAGATTGCTGCCGTGCAGGTCACCGGATGCTTCGCCTGCAATGATGTAATACTTCATGAGGGGGTAAAGATACAATTAAAATGATCGTGGGAGGATGCGGCAAGGTGCGGGTCGGGCAGCGTTTTTTCCTTATCTTGTAGTCAAACCTACTACGCCAATGGCTGCTTATAATCGTCGCAAGTTTCTGGATGCATTGGGGACTTTTTCCGCTACTGCTGTTCTTAGTTCCCTGACCCGTCCGGCCTGGAGCCGCAATTTAGATAAGGCGCTGCTGCAGGCGGAACATCGCCCGGCTGGTCAGTTGGCCGGAGATGAAGATTTCTGGTATTATGTGCAACAGTCGTTTACCGTTTCGCCGGAGCTGATCAACCTGAACAACGGAGGGGTGTCGCCTTCGCCTAAAGTGGTGCAGGAGGCCATGAAAAGATATTATGATATCTCCAATGAAGGCCCCAGCTATTATATGTGGCGTATACTCGATCAGGGGCGGGAGCCATTGCGCAAGGACCTGGCCAGGATATCGGGGTGTTCGGCGGAAGAGGTCGCCATCCACCGGAATGCTTCTGAAGCGCTGGAAACGGTGATTTTCGGCTTGCCCCTGAGGGCCGGCGATGAAGTAGTGGTCAGCAAGATGGATTACCCGAATTGCGTCAATGCCTGGAAGCAAAGAGAGCTTAGGGATGGGATCAAGCTGGTATGGGTTAACCTGGAGCTGCCCAGCGAGGACAATGACTATTTAGCCAATCAATATATCAAAGCGTTTACGTCGAAGACGAAGCTGGTACATGTCACGCATGTGATAAACTGGACCGGCCAGATATTGCCGGCAAGGAAGATTGCCGATGCTGCACATGCGCGGGGCATCGAAGTATTGATAGACGGGGCTCATAGCTTTGCTCATTTTGAATATACTATTCCTTCTCTTGGCGCGGATTATTTCGGGACCAGCCTGCACAAGTGGCTGGCCGCATGTATCGGAACCGGTATGCTCTATGTAAAAAAGGAAAAGATCGCTGCGCTGTATCCACTGTTTGCTGCTCCTGATCCGAAGGTGGACAATATCCGGAAGTTCGAGAACCTGGGTACAAGGCCTTTCTTTATCGAACAGGCCATAGGGAAGGCCATTGGATTTTATGACATGATCGGGGTGGCGCGGAAGGAACAGCGGCTGTTTTACCTGAAAAACTATTGGATGAGCGCGGTGAAGGATATTCCCAAAGTGAAGATGTATACTTCCATGAAACCGGGTTTCGGGTGTGCGATAGGGGTAGTGGGGGTAGAAGGGAAAACACCTGGTGAGCTGGATAACTTCCTTTTTAACGAGTACAAGATACATGTAACCAGTATCAACTGGGAGAATATACATGGGGTGCGGGTGACGCCGAACGTGTACACGACGACGAAAGACCTTGACCGGCTGATCACGGCGATAGGAGAGTTTGCCAGGGCGTGATTTATTAAAGTATTTAAAAGTATCGATGGATTCACCGATATTCGCGGTTCGTTCCGAAATGGAACAATTATTCCATGAAGAGAGAAATCAGTTTATTACAGGCGACTTCCATTAATATGATCGACATGGTGGGCATCGGGCCCTTTGTGACATTGTCCATTGTCATCAGTATTGTCGGCAGCAATCTTTTTTTATGGGCCTGGATATTTGGAGCGCTGACGGCCTTCATCGACGGGATGATCTGGAGTGAGCTGGGCGCGGCCTATCCGCTGGCCGGCGGCAGTTATAATTTTTTGAAAGAGGCGTATGGTAAAAAGGGCGGTCGCCTCATGTCCTTTCTTTTCGTATGGCAGACTTGCCTGCAATCTTCCATGGTCGTAGCTTCCGGGGCTATCGGGTTTGCCCAGTACTTCAATTATCTTATGCCGCTGGGGTTTTGGTGGGAGAAGGTTGTTTCCGGGGTGCTGGTGATGGTGATCACGGCGCTGTTGTACCGGAATATCCGGACTATCGGAAAAATGGCCGTGTTTCTATGGGCGGGGGTGATCATTATTATCTTATGGATCATCATCAGCGGGTTTACACACCGGCAGGTGGGCTATTCCTGTTTGCCTTCGGGGGACCAGTCGATGTTTAATACGGCTTTTGGCCTTTTGGTGGGGCAGGCATCGGTAAAAACTATCTATAGCTACCTGGGCTATTATAATGTCTGCCACCTGGGCGGTGAAATCAAGGATCCCGGGCGCAATATCCCCCGCAGTATTTTCATTTCTATATTCTGCATAACAGCGCTGTACCTGGCCATGAACATAAGTGTCGTCGGGGTGGTTCCCTGGCAGGAAGCCATGCATTCCAAGTTTGTGGTGAGTCTTTTTATGGAAAAGATCTATGGTGCACATACGGCCCAGGTCGCGACGCTGCTGATATTATGGATTGCTTTTGCATCCCTGTTTGCGGTGGTGCTGGGTTATTCGCGGGTGCCTTATGCGGCGGCGGCGGACGGTAACTTTTTCCCCATCTTCGCCCGGCTGCATCCGCGGAAGGATTTTCCCTATGTCTCGCTGTTGTTTGTGGGCGGACTGGGATTTATCTTTAGTCTGCTGCTGCGGTTGCAGGATGCGATCAATGCTATTCTTGCCATGCGGATACTGGTGCAGTTCGTGGCGCAGGCGATAGGCGTTGTGCTGCTGCGTAAAAGGAACGGGACGGAAAACCTGCCTTTTAAAATGTGGTTGTATCCTTTACCGGTGGCGCTTTCGGTGGCTATCTGGTTGTTTGTATTATACTCCACAGGGATGGCGGCTTTGCTGGGATTTTTCCTGGCGGCATGCGGGATCGTGGTTTTTTACCTATTTAGAGGGAATTGGCAAAGGGAAGGCCTTGCTAAAAGCAAAATATAGTAGATTGCGCCCTCACCATTTTTCTTAGTATGCAACGCAGAAAATTTCTTCAGCAAAGCGTATTGGCCTCCGCCGGTGTATTGGCGGGAGGCAGTGTTGTGGCGGGAGCGGGGGCGGCAACAGCCATGGGTAGTGGGGGTAGTGCTGGCCCGGGTTTGGCGGGTGCGGAGTTCCCGGTGGTTCGGATTCCGGAAGCTCAACGGAAGTTTAAAAGCCAGGCCGTAGAAAAGATTATCCGCGAGGTGCGGCAGAACATCGGCAATAAGGAGATCGGCTGGTTGTTCGAGAATTGTTATCCCAACACGCTGGATACAACGGTAGATTTTGAGGGGACTGGCGGTAAACCCGACACGTATGTGATCACCGGGGATATCGATGCGATGTGGTTAAGGGACAGCAGCGCCCAGGTCTGGCCTTATATCAGTCTTTCCAGGGATGATAAGGACCTGCAGCAGCTGATCCGGGGTGTCATTCACCGGCAGGTGAAATGTATCCTGAAAGACCCTTATGCGAATGCGTTCTATAAGGACGAGTCGAAGATAAGCGAGTGGAAGGCCACGGACCTTACGGACATGAAACCGGGTATTCATGAGCGTAAGTGGGAGATCGACAGCCTCTGTTACCCTATCCGGCTCGCCCATGGCTACTGGCAGATAACGGGGGACAAATCTCCTTTCGACGAACAGTGGCTGGCTGCCATGAAGACAGTGCTGGACACGTTTAAGACACAACAACGCAAGAATGGCGACGGGCCTTATAGCTTCCAGCGAAAGACCAGTTTTGCTACGGACAGCGTTCCGCTACGCGGATTTGGATACCCGACAAAGAAAGTAGGACTGATCCACTCCATGTTCAGGCCCAGCGACGATGCAACGATCTACCCTTTCCTCATCCCTTCCAATTTATTTGCCCTGAGCAGCCTGCGTAATCTGCGGACGATGCTGCAGGCGCTGTCTATCGGGAAAGAATTGGATGGACCGGCTTTCGCCCTGGAGAATGACGTGAATCATGCGCTGCTTGAGCATGCCATCGTCAACCATCCTATCTATGGCGAGGTTTTCGCCTATGAAGCGGATGGTTTTGGCAACCACACCTTTATGGATGACGCCAATGTACCCAGCCTGCTGGCCCTGCCCTACCTGCAGTCGCCTCATTTTGCAGGCGACCTGTCGGTACTGCATCCTGAAAAGCGGGGTTATACGGTCTATCAGAATACGCGCAGGATGTTGTTGAGCGAAAACAATCCCTTTTACTTTAAGGGAAAGGCCGGGGAAGGCATCGGCGGACCCCATGCCGGTCTAAATATGATCTGGCCGCTGAGTATTATTATTCGTGGATTGACCAGCCATGATTCCCAGGAAGCGGCACTTTGCCTGAAGCTGCTGCAGAATAGTCATGCGGGTACGGGTTTTATGCATGAGTCCTTCCATAAGGATGACGTTCAGCAATTTTCCCGGCCCTGGTTTGCGTGGGCAAATACGCTGTTTGGGGAGTTTGTTTTGAAAACGTATAAAACACAGCCTGCCTTACTATCGTAGGGGCAGGTCGGAGCATTAGATTATGTTTACCAGGTAGTGGTTGGATTTACCCCTTTGAACAAGGATGTATTTGTTTTGCAGAAGCATAGACTTATCGATAGAAAGTTTTACGTCTTCGACTTTTTTCCGGTTGATGCTGACGCCTCCGCCCTGGATCAGCTTGCGGGCTTCGCCCTTGCTGGGAAAAACGCCTGTTTCCGCCAGAAAGCTTACTACATCGACTCCTTCATCGATGCGGGAGAGTGAATAATCGAAGCGAGATACGCCTTGCAGGGTTTCGAAGTATTCTACTGTCAGGGATTCGACGGGTGCAGACTGGTTGGCAAATAATTTCTCGGTATCGGCGAGAGCCGCCTTATAACCTTCTTCTCCATGGACAAAGGTGGTCACTGCCCTGGCCAGGGTCTTTTGCAATAACCTGGCTTCCGGCGCTGCTGAGTGCTGCTGTTGCAGTTGGGCCACTTCACCGGGAGGCAGGAAAGTGAATATTTTGATCCATTTTTCGGCGTCTGTATCCGTAGCGTTGAGCCAGAACTGATAGAACAGGTAAGGAGAGGTTTTTTCGGGGTCGAGCCAGACATTTCCTTTCTCCGTTTTGCCAAACTTGCCGCCGTCCGCTTTGGTCAGGAGGGGGCAGGTAAAAGCAAAGGCTTCACCGCCGGCTTTACGCCGGATGAGTTCGGTACCGGTGGTGATATTTCCCCACTGATCGCTACCGCCCATTTGCAGTTTGCAGTTTTTGTTCTTATAGAGCCAGTAAAAGTCATATCCCTGGACGAGCTGGTAGGTGAATTCGGTAAAACTCATGCCGTTTTCGCCTTCGAGACGTTTCCTGACACTGTCTTTGGCGGACATATAATTTACCGTGATGTGTTTGCCGACGTCCCGGATAAAGTCGAGGAAGCCCATGTTACGGAACCAGTCATAGTTGTTGACCATTTCCGCTTTATTGGGGAGGTTGGGGTCGAAGTTTAAGTATTTCTCCAGCTGTTGTTTGACGCCGGCCAGGTTATGGGCGAGGATTTCCTCGCTGAGGAGGTTTCTTTCTTCACTTTTGCCGCTGGGGTCGCCGACCATGCCGGTTGCTCCGCCGACCAGCGCAAATGGTTTATGTCCAGCTTTTTGCAAATGCACTAATAGGAGAATGGGGACCAGGCTTCCAATGTGGAGGCTGTCGGAGGTCGGGTCGAATCCGATGTAACCGGCCGTCATTTCTTTGGCTAGCTGTTCTTCTGTTCCGGGCATGATATCCTGGATCATGCCGCGCCATTTGAGTTCTTCGATCAGGTTCATAATGCCCGCAAAGCTAGGAGTTTTTTGCCTGGTTTTGGGTCTTAGTTAAGAGATTGATTGTGAATGATATACTGAGGTAGGAGTAGGGGGTCGATGGAGGTGGAGAGGGGGTGTGGGATAATCTGTTAATAGTACAATATAATTAATGAAAGACCGTTATACGTGGAGCCGCAATTCCGTAGAAAATGATCCGATCCGTTGAAAGCCTACCGTCTAAATATCATAACAGTTGGCTTATGCTGAAAAGAATGCAGGGTAAGATCCTTTCTTATTCCCTTTTGATTGTTGCCGGATCCTTATTTTACCTGTCTGTCGCCGCCCAGTTCACCAAGTATTCCAATGAGTTCTTAAACATTGGGGCGGGTGCGCGTGGCATGTCCATGGCGAGCGCCCAGGTAGCTTCTGTATCGGATGGCACGGCGGGTTACTGGAATCCGGCGGCCCTGGCCAATATCCGGGATAATCCCCAGCTAAATTTGATGCATGCCGAGTATTATGCAGGGGTGGGTAAGTATGATTTTGCCAACCTGGTCTTGCCATTGAAAGACAATAAGCGGACCATCGGGTTGACCGTGCTGCGTTTTGCCGTAGACAATATTCCCAATACTATCTTTTTGGTCCAGCCGGATGGAACGGTCAATTTTGACAATATCACCACGTTCTCCTCTGCGGACTATGCTTTTCTTTTCTCCCTGGCGCAAAAAGGGAATATTGGAAATAAACAATTTAACATTGGCGGTAATGCCAAGGTAATCTACCGGACGGCGGGTAGTTTTGCGACCGCCTGGGGATTTGGGTTCGATGTGGCTGCCCAGCTGGGCGGCAAGCGCTGGAAGGTGGGGATAGTGGCCAAGGATGTGACGACCACGTTCAACGCCTGGTCCTACAGTTTTACCGAGGCGATGAGGCAGGTCTTTTACGTAACGCAAAATCAGATCCCCGGGAAGTCCACTGAATTGACCGCACCCCAGCTGCTGGTGGGTGGTTCGTATAATTTTCAGCTGAATAAAAAGGTGAGCTTACTCGTGGAGGGCGACCTGGACGTGACCTTCGACGGACGGCGCAATACGGTGATCAGCACCAATCCGGTGAGCATCGATCCGCGGGTAGGCATGGAGCTGAATTTTAAAGACGTGTTCTTTGTCCGGGGCGGGATCAATAATTTCCAACAGGCGCTGGATGACAGGGATACGCTGAACCAGCGGAAGATATGGATCTATCAGCCCAGCGTAGGGGCGGGATTCAGGGTAGGAGACGTGCAGATCGATTATGCGTTTACCAACCTGGCGAATCAATCGTATCCATTATATACCCATGTATTTTCACTGAGACTTGATATGAGGAAAAAGGAGGAAAAGAAGAAGCCGGGGGTAGGTAGATAAAACCGAATTGTATGAAAAAACTATTTACGTTTATTTTTTTACTACTGTCGATCGGGGCGTTTGCCCAGGCCTACAACAATGAATGGATAGACTTTAGTAAGACCTATTACAAATTTAAGCTGGCGACTACAGGACTCTGTCGCATTCCCCAATCAGTATTATCCAATGCAGGGTTGGGCGGCGTATTAGCGCAAAACTTCCAGCTGTTTCGCAACGGTAAGGAAGTACCCATCTATGTAAGCGGTTCGAACCCTGCGGCGCCCCTGGGCGGCACCGACTATATCGAATTCTGGGGGCAGATGAATGACGGGGCGCCGGATAATCCCCTGTACCGCAGCCCGACTTATCAGCATACGCAGTATTATAGCCTGGAAACGGATACGGCGGTTTATTTCCTGGTAGAGAATACCAGCGGGAATGCCTTTCACTATATCGATGTAGCCAATAATGTTGCGGGCTCCCCATTGACTCCCGAGACCTCTTTTATATATACAGCCGGTTCTTATTTCAAGTCGGGTAATGGTTTTCCCAACCCTGGTTTTGCGCAGGTAGTAGGCGAATACATCTATTCGTCCTCCTATGATATCGGGGAATTCTGGTCGACCGATGCCATCGGAGCAGGCAGTCAACATTCAGACACGAAGAACAACTTGTTCGTCTATAGTGGGGCGGGGGCGCCGGATGCAAGCATAAAGTTCGGCATGGTAGGTTCGGCGGACAATACCCGTACTGTACAGGTAACTGTTAATGGTACGGTGGTGGATAATGAGGCGATGAACAGCTTTAACGACCTGCTGACCAGCAGGACCGTTCCCTTGAGCGTTATAACGGGTAATTCGGCTACTGTCAGCTTTGGCAACAGTTCGCCTACCAGCACGGACAGGATGGTCGCCTCCTTTTATGAGCTGACATATCCCCGGCAATTTAATTTTGGCGGGCAGACAAATTTTTCTTTTCAATTGCCTGTCAGGACATCCGGTTATTTGTTAAATATCGCCAATTTTGCGATATCCGGCGGAATACAGCCTATCCTGTACGACTTTACGGATGGCTCCCGGTATACGGGCGTCGTGAATGCGGGCACCATCTCTTTTGCGCTGCCTGGTCTTTCGGCTACTCACAGCTATGTGCTGGTAAACGAGGATGTCTCCACCATAAAACTGGTGACGGGGCTTACTTCCAAGAGATTTGTGGATTATAGCCAGGCTGCCAACCAGGGCAATTACATTATTATCAGTAATCCATTGCTGTATACGGGATCCAGCGGTAATAACCCGGTGGTGGATTATAAGAATTACCGGAGTACGGCGGCGGGGGGAAGTTTTGCCGCGAATGTCTATGATATCAATGAATTGGTAGATCAGTTTGCATTTGGGATCAAGAAACACCCGCTTTCCATTCAGAATTTTTTGCGTTATGCCCGGGCGAAGTTTGCCGCCAAACCGCAATATGTTCTGCTGATAGGGCATGGGATGGTCTATTCGGACTATTACTATTACAGCGAATTGGCTCACGATCCTTTAGCCGACCTGCTGGATATGGTGCCTACTTATGGCAATCCCGGGTCCGACAACAAACTCAGCGCCGTTAACGGTATCGATGCAGTGCCCGGCATCCCTATCGGGCGTCTATCGGTGGGGTCAGGTGCAGAAATAGAGAACTACCTGACGAAGATCAAGGAATATGAACAAGTACAGGCAACGTCTCCCAATACCATCGACGGCCGGTTGTGGATGAAGAGTGGCATGCATCTTACTGGTGTCAGCGAGCCATACCTGGGTACAATTCTTTGTAATTATATGACTTCTTACGCGCAGATCATTTCCGACACCTTATATGGAGCGAGCATTATCACATTGTGTGACGGGAATGCAGGTCCGGTCACTCAGGTGCCCGGAACCGTGGTATCCAACTACTTCAGTACCGGGTTTAGCCTGTTAAACTATTTCGGTCACTCTTCGAACGCTACTCTGGGATATAATCTTGATAACCCGGAAGATTATAAAAACACCGGGAAGTACCCGGTGTTTTTCGTCAATGGTTGTGATGCCGGTAACTTTTTTGTTTATGATAACCAGCGGTTCATAGGGAACAAAACGCTTTCCGAATCCTGGGTCCTTGCCAAGGAAAAGGGATCAATCGCTTTTGTGGCAAGTACGCACTTTGGCATCGTTAACTACTTAAACGTCCTGCTATATGGATTATACAATCTTCTCGATGGTGCGGATTATGGTAAGCCGCTGGGTATTTTGCAAAAGGATGCTTTACAGCAGCTGATGAATGTAGCGCCGGGAGATTTTTTTGCCCGCCTGCATGCCGAGCAAATGACAACACACGGGGATCCATATCTGAAGTTGAATCAATCTTTGCTTGCCGACTACGACGTGGAGCTTTCCCAGGTGCAGCTCACGCCTGCTTTTATTGCCGTCAGCGACAGGAGCTTTACACTGAAAGCTAAGATATATAACCTTGGGAAGGCGGTTAATGACTCCACATCTGTTCTCATTCAGCGGCAGTACCCGGATGGGACCACAGCGGTCCTGTTCAAGGGGAAGCTAAAGGGTATCCGATACGTAGACTCTGTACAGCTGCAGATACCGATAGTATCTACCCGCGATAAAGGGCAGAATCGGATTACCGTTACGGTCAATGAAAATAATGTCGTTCCGGAAATAACGATGGCAAACAATTCCGTGACCAATACCTTTTACATCTATGATAATGAAGCAACGCCCGTATATCCATACAATTACGCCATTATCAATACGCCGACCTCAAAATTATATGCATCTACTGCAAATCCCCTGGCACCGCCCCAGCAATACTCCGTGCAGATAGATACGACTCAAAATTTCAATTCTTCCCTTTTGGTGACGAAGAACCTGACGTCACCGGGTGGGGAAATGGAATTTGATCCGGGGATCAGCTTCCTGGATAGTGTGGTCTATTACTGGCGGGTAGGCGTAGTGCCTTCGACGCCGGGCGGGCAGTATACCTGGAACGGGTCTTCATTTGTCTATATTGATCCTGCTCATAGCGGGGTCGGATACAACCAGTCGCATTATTTTCAGCACGTTGCATCAACTTCAAATCAAATGCTGCTGGATCCGGTCAGCAGGCTTTGGAAATTTGCGAATACTTTTAATAATATGTATATCCGTAATACTACCTTTCCTGTGGGCGCCGGTGGCTTGAGTGATGATGGCTACACAACCTATGTCAATGGCACCCAGTGGGCAATCGGACCGGGTTGTTCCTATGATGCAATAATCATCAACGTATATGATTCGTTAAGCTTCACCCCCTGGACAAATGATTATTCGTCCGGGACTTCCGGTTTATATAATAGTTTGATCTCTACCTGCGGCACCCGCCGTGATCACAATTTTGAATTTCCCCTTGGCAATGCAACCGGGCGCAAGCATGCAATTGACTTTCTGAATATGCTGCCCGTGGGCAGCTTTGTCGAGATAAGGTCCAATACGAATCCTGATCCTGCGGGCAATACCTATGTGGATGCGTGGAAGGCAGATGCGGCGCTTTATGGTCCGGGAAATACGCTTTATGACATATTGAAGAATGCAGGGATGTCGATGCTCGATGGATTCACTACACCCAGAGCCTGGGCTGGGGTCTATCAGAAAGGTGTCAGCGCCTTTACGCCCCAGTATGCTATTACACAAGGTACTGCGGATGCGATAGCCATGCAGGTGAACTGTCCCACCCCGGATACATCCGGCACGGTGACCTCGCCGGTTTTCGGACCTGTCAAAAAGTGGACCATGTTACATTGGGGCGGAAGGAGTCTTGAGTCTCCGACAGCCGACTCTTCGGGGGTACAGGTGATAGGTATTGATACCCTGGGAAATAAGGCGGTACTATACAGTGTGCCGGCCGGAACGATGGATTTCGATATCTCGGGTATAAATGCGAGGAAGTATCCGTTCGTACAGTTGAACCTTCTCACGACGGACGGCAAACGTGCCACCCCTTTCCAGCTTGTATACTGGAGGCTGGAAGATGTGCCCGCTCCGGAAGGTGCTATTGCCCCAAATATACTTTTCAAGGCAAAGGACACATTGAATGGCGGGGAGCAGCTGGATTTTCAAATTGCCTTTAAGAATGTCAGCCCTTATGCTTTTGACAGTTTGAAGATCAAGCTGAATATAGTGGATCGCAGCAATATTACGCATACTATTTTGTTGCCGAGAAAGAAGGCATTGATCAGCGGGGATACAGTGGTGTTGGATTATAAGATCGATACAAAGGCCTACCCCGGCGCCAATACGATGTTTGTAGACTTCAATCCGAATAATGATCAACCGGAGGAGTACCTCTTCAACAACTTTTTGTATAAGACATTCTATGTACGGTCGGATAACAGGAGTCCTACTCTGGACGTGACCTTCGACAATATACATATCCTGAACCAGGATATTGTCTCGGCCCGGCCGCATATACAGATAAAATTGCAGAGCCAGAATCAATATTTGTTACTAACAGACACTTCTATGCTTAGCGTGCAACTGAAGTACCCTGATGGTTCTTTGCATACATATCACTTTAACACGGATACCATGCGGTTCATACCCGCCACCAGCGGCACTAACAACGGGGCTATTGTCGACTTCAATCCTGCATTCCTGAAGCAATATAATCCGGAAGGGGACGATTATCAACTTATCGTTTCCGGGAAGGACCAGGCTAACAACACGGCGGGTATTTCACCGTACCGGGTAACCTTCAGGATCATTACCAAGCCGATGATCTCCAACATGCTAAACTATCCGAATCCGTTCACGACTTCTACGGCTTTTGTGTTTACGATAACGGGAAGTGACGTGCCACAGAATATCAAGATCCAGATCCTGACCATTACGGGTAAGATCGTCCGGGAGATTACGAAGGAGGAGTTAGGGCCATTGCATGTAGGGCGTAATATCACTGAATTTAAGTGGAATGGAACGGATATGTATGGGTCCCGGCTGGCAAATGGCGTATATTTGTACCACGTCGTTACGAACCTAAACGGCAAGTCTTTGGATAAATATACCGCTACGGGTGATAATACGAGTAAATACTTTAATAACGGGTATGGTAAAATGTATCTGATGAAGTAGGCGGCCCAGGGCTTCCGTGCAAATCAATTATATGGGGAAAATGTCAGGGTCGCAAAAGCCGGCCCGAAGAGTCGTATATATCCTCTACCTTACCATCATCGTTGTTGTATTGCTGGAAATAGGGTTACGCATAATCAACCCCTTTCATTTACGGCTGAAGGGAGACAAGATTGTTCTTCCGGTGGATCAGAGGCAGATAATCATCAACAAGATCAATCCCAAGCTGGATTCGCTGATCTATAATACCCGTAACAGTCTGGGTTTTCGCGGGCCCAATCCCCCTCCGGACTGGAACCGCAGACTGACGTTGATTACAGTTGGCGGCAGCACTACTGAATGCCATTTTTTGAGCGACGATAGAACCTGGCCGTTTTTACTGGGTAAAAAACTGAGTGATTCTTTTCCTGGCAGCTGGATGAACAATGCGGGCCTGGATGGCCACTCCACTTTTGGTCACACCATTTTGCTGAACGATCACATAAAAAAGCTACGGCCATCCATTGTTTTGTTCCTTACCGGCATCAACGATGTAGAACTGGACGGTCCTTCTTTTCACGATAAATTAAATACAAAGGGGGCTTTCCCGGACCTTAAGCATTATATTTTTGAGAACAGCGAGGTGCTGAACCTGCTGCTGAACCTGGCCAGGGGCTGGCGGGCGCAGCGCTTTAACAATACCACTAATTCGCTGTTGGTTCTGGATAAGGATAAAAAGCTGGATATACCTGATTCCGGCCGGGTGAGAAGGCTGGAACAACAGGGCCCTTTTTTGAAACTTTACCGGGACCGGCTTGTCGGTCTTGCGGATACTTGCCTGGCGCGGCATATTCTTCCTGTGTTTATGACACAGCCCAATCAGTTCGGCGAGGGAAAGGACAGCATTACCGGCGTGGACCTATCGCTTTTCCCGGTCGACAAGGATATTAATGGGTTGCTGATGTGGGAAATCCTGGAAAGATATAACGCCGTGGTCCGACAGGTTTGTGCGGAAAAGGGTTTGCCGCTGATCGACCTTGCCCATCTCCTGCCCAAGGATAGCCGCTATTTTTATGACATGTCCCATTTTACCAATGAGGGGGCGGAGAAGGTTGCCGGACTGCTTTTTGGGTGTCTGATGCCGGTCTTTGACAGGTATTTCCCTGAATATCGTAAATAATTAAGTTATTTTGATGTAGAATGAAGATCCTTGGTATATCTGCATTTTATCATGACTCGGCGGCAGCTATCATTGTCGATGGAGAGATTGTGGCCGCTGCCCAGGAAGAGCGCTTCAGCCGGATAAAGAACGATGCCGGTTTTCCCGCCCGGGCCATCCGTTTTTGCCTGGAATATTCGGGGTATAGCCTGGAGGAACTGGATGCGATAGCGTTTTACGATAAGCCTTTTTTGAAGTTTGAGCGATTGCTGGAGACCTATTATGCCTATGCCCCATCGGGTTGGTTTTCCTTCCTGCGTAGCATGCCTGTCTGGATCAAGGAGAAATTATTTTTGAAGCGCACTCTTTTCCAGGAATTGGACAAGATCGGCAAACTGGAGCGGAGCCGGCAGCCATTGTTGTTTCCGGAGCATCATTTATCACATGCAGCCAGCGCATTTTATCCTTCTTCTTTTTATGAAGCGGCTATTGTCACCCTGGATGGGGTGGGAGAGTGGGCGACGATGTCGATATGTCATGGAAAAGGGAAGGATATCCGGGTGCTGAAAGAGTTGGACTTCCCGCATTCGCTGGGTCTGCTTTATTCCGCCTTTACGTATTACTGTGGTTTTTCGGTAAACAGCGGAGAATACAAGCTGATGGGGTTGGCGCCTTACGGAAATAAGGATAGCGCCGAGTGCCGGAAGATGGTGGAACTTATAAAGACAAAGCTGGTGGATATTCGCGGCGACGGGTCTATATTCCTGCACCAGGAATATTTTGATTATGCTACCGGGCAGCGCATGGTTCGGGATCGTAAGTGGGAGGAATTGTTCGGGTTTGGGCGAAGGGCGGCAGATGGGGCTTTGGAGAGTTGCTATTGTAATATGGCATTGGCGATACAACTGGTGACAGAGGAGATCTTTTTGCTGCTGGGGCGTGAGGCGCAGCGGCTGACCAATGCAGAGAATCTTTGCCTGGCAGGTGGCGTTGCTTTAAACGGGGTCGCGAATGGAAAGCTTTTAGAGTCGGGTATTTTCAAAAATATATTTATTCAGCCTGCTGCGGGTGATGCCGGGGGGGCGTTGGGTGCGGCGCTTGCGGCCTATCATATCTATTTTGAAAAAGAAAGGGTGTTGCCGGTCGATGGGGGGGATTCTCTGAAGGGAGCTTATCTGGGACCTGAGTTCAGCGATAAGGAGATATTATCTGTGCTGCGAAAATATGGGGCGCGGTATCGGAAGATAGTAGAGGAAGAAGAGTTGCTGCAGAGTACTTCGCAACTGCTGGAGAAAGGGAATGTGGTAGGTTGGTTCCAGGGTAGGGCGGAGTTTGGTCCGAGGGCACTGGGTTCGCGCAGCATTCTTGCGGATCCACGAAGGGCGGATATGCAGCGGCAGCTGAATCTCCGTATAAAGTTCAGGGAAGGTTTCCGGCCTTTTGCACCGGCGGTGACAGCCGAGGATGCGCAGGAGTATTTTGAGCTGCAGGGTTCTTCTCCGTATATGTTATTCGTAAGAGCGGTAAAGGAAAAAAGGAGGTATGCCCTCCCCGAAGGATATGTTTCGTGGAGTGCCGAAGAGAAACTGAATTTTCCGCGAAGTGATCTGCCTGCCATTACTCACATCGATTATTCGGCAAGGGTGCAGACGGTAGATTGTCGCAATAATGCACGATTCTGGCGTCTTCTCAGGTCGTTTGGAACGTTGACGGGTTATCCGGTGTTAGTAAACACGAGTTTCAACATTAAAGATGAGCCGATCGTGAACTCGCCGGAAGATGCCTGGTTGTGTTTTATGCAAACGGGTATGGATTACCTGGTCATAGGGAACTATGTTCTGGACAGAAGGCAGCAACCAGCTTACGAAAAAGGAAATAATGTAACTTAGTGCTTATGGATTTTTTGAGAGATCTCTGGAATTTTCTTAAAGCCCGCAAAAAGTGGTGGCTTGCCCCCTTGATCATTGTATTGCTGCTATTGGGCCTTTTGATCGTTCTGGGTGGTAGCTCTGCGCTGGCTCCTTTTATTTATACTTTATTTTAGATGGATAAGGCCAAAAAGACGGAAACACTGCTGGTGATCGTGCTGGGATGTATAGTAGTCTACCAGTTGAAACACTATTCATTTTTGCTGGTGGCGGCACTGGTGATCGGATTAGCGGGATTATTGGTTCCCGCTGTACGGGATGGAATTCACTGGGGCTGGACGAAGCTGTCGGAAGGGCTGGGTTGGGTCTCGGGGAAGGTATTGCTTAGTGCGATCTATTTTTTGATATTGGTACCATTGGCTTTTTTTGCGCGTCGCAGGGGGAAGATCGGGTTAAGGCGTAAGCCTGGCGGGGACAGTTATTTTAAAGATCGGAATCATACGTACCAGCGGGAAGATTTGGTCAATCCCTGGTAAGGGGCCTGAGGTCGAAGGGGTACCAGTTCCGCGTCTTTCTTATCGCCAGCGAGGCGGCGGCGAGGATCAGGAACAGTGCATTGATCAACAGGGCGACCCTGACAGGCTTTGGATCGAATATAAATTCTACGTGGCGGACCGGCGCCGGTGAAAGGGGCACCGTGATAAAGGTGCGAAAGCCGGTGAAATGTGCAACGGGACGACCGTCCAATTTTACTTTCCAATACGGATAATCATTTTGCAGAAAGGTGAGGTAGCGGTAACCGGCATCCCTGACGGTGACGTCCAGCCGGCCAGGGCCGAAAGCATTGACGTGCAGGGCGTTGCTATCAAAGCGGGTGGCGGTGCCGGGGATGGTATCCTTACTTAGGAAAATCCAGGACTGATGCAATATGAAATGCAAGCGGGCGGAGTCATTGAAAAAGCTTACTGCGGTATTGAGTTCGACAGGGTATGCTTCTTCCTCAGGATAACCGATCTTTTTGCTGTAGGAACCAAGCAGGATGAGGTCCTTAAAATAGGCAGCGTCCAGGAAACGGGTGTCTTTCAGGGCCTTTTGTTCTTGTGCGTGGATGCCTTTGGGCCCAAAGCTGATGAGCCGTTGCCGGTTGGCTCTGCTGGCCATACCAAGGCCGGTGTAGGGCAGGATGGCCCAGCAGGTGAGGACGAGGTTAACCGCGATGACCACGGTGGTTTTGGTTTTGGATGGACCTGCCCAGGCGAGTCCTGAGAGGGTCAGTATCAGTAGAATGGATTGCAGGAACAGGAGGTCCCAGCCGGTAAAGCCTTCGATCAGCGCCTTTAATTGTTGTTTCCAGTCGCCGGTGGATGAGTAGTGGAAAAGAATGGAGTCCTGTTTAAAGAGCATGAGCGCCAGGGACAGCAGCAGGGTGAATATGCAGAGCCAGCCGAGGGGGCGCAGGAGGCGTGCGGGTCCGCCTCTGAACGGCGCGGCGGAAGGGGAGGTCCCGGGCCCGGGACGGCGGGAACCAGGGCCGGGATGGAGGAGACCGAGATCTGGTTGGGTGTTGCAAAAGCGATCTAAGCCTGCGGCGCCTGCGAGGATCATCGGGAGGAGTGCAAAATAGCTGAATTCCCCGTTGAGGCGGACATAACCGATCAATGGCAGAAAATAATAGGCCCAGGTTTTGAACCACCCGCCGGCCGACAGCAGCATAAAAAAGAGCAGGACAAAAACGGTGAAAATGACAAGTTTCTTATTGCCATACCGGAAGAAAAGGAACAGGCCGGCGAGCAAATAAATTCCGAGCCAGGTATTTCTCATGGCAATGTCGGAGTTAGAGAAGGACGAGTTTTGAACAACGAATGGGAAAAGAAGGGAGACATAGGAAGAAATGGGTGTAGGGGCAAGCAGGGCTTGCTGGAGCGAGACCTTTTGTCCCCGGGAGATATGCTGTAGTACATCAATGTTACTTGTCAGGACAACAATGGAAAGCAGGACGGCAACGGCAAGGAATATTCCGTTGACCAACCAGAACCGCCGGTGTTGAAAAGGGAGGTGTAAATCTTTGTGCAACAGGTAAATACCGAGGAAAGTGAAGAGAAAAAAGTAGAGCGCTCCGATAACCAGGCCGGGATGCGTGGAGGAGAGAAAGAGCATGGTGCAGATCCCGCCGAGTATAAAATTTTTCAGTGTAGGGTTCTTGTGGCTGCGGATAAAATTTAACAATACATATGGAAAGAACGCTGTCCCGGTGATCCAGACGAAGTGCTGCAGGTGCCCAAGGATATAACCGGAAGTCATATAAGAGAGGCCCGCGATAACGGCAGTGAATTTTGTAATGCCCATTTCTTTACAGAGGAGATAGATTCCGGTACCACCGAGGAGCACGTAGAACATTTCCTCGAGAGTGATGGACCAGATGCTGTAACCCATTGTTTTGGCGATAATCCAAAGGAAGGGATTCCAGTAGCCGCCGTTCATGTCTCCGTACTGGGGGTTGCCGAAATTGATATACGGGTTCCACCAGGGAAAATAGCCGGAGTAGATACTTTCGCTGATGACGAAACGGGTGGGAAGATTTTGGGTTACCAGGTCGTTCTTGATATGAAAAAAGGGCAGGAACACGGGCAGGTAGGCGGCAAGGAGAAATAGTATAAAGAGAAGAAAAGGGTGTTCTTTTATAAAGGCTACCGTTTTTCTCATGTACTTAGTAATTATAGTTTTGGATAAAAACGCTGTCGGGATGCGGGTACATCCGGAATCCGTCGCTGAGGGAGGAGCCCCGTGGCTGGAGCCAGGGATTTTCTTCGCATATACACGGGAGATCGGTATTGTAACATCTCGCGTCGTTGTTGCCGTATAATTTGCCCGGCAAATGAAATGCTATACTTCCGTTCCTGATGATCTTAAATGCCGGAGTATCTACTGACTGAGGTCGAAGCAAGACGGAGGGCTGGCGGATCAGGGGCAATATTTTCACGGGCAGGTAGAGACATATGGCAGCCGTGGTTATCCATAGGGCGGCGGAATACCAGCGGGTGCGGATCACAGGGCCCAGCCAGATGCTAACGGGCAAAGAAGCCGCGGGCAGCAGCACTCCATATCCAAAGCGGGGGCTGGGCGCTGTAAATAACCAACCGGCGGTCATCAGGAGTAGAAGTATAATACATTGGCGAAAGCGGTTTTTCCCGGGCGGCAGCCCCGTGTTTGTGAAGAGCAGTATGACGGATGAGGCGATCAGAATGATAGCTATCCGGTGTTGCCAGAGTATTCCGCTGAACCAAATGGGGAACCAGAAGGCGTGCTGTTCTTTAAATATGTAACTGTTGACAAAATCCTGGCTATAGAATCTGTTGGAAAGAGTTATATAATTGTGCAGCAGGTCGACCATTTCTTTGGGAACGCGCCAGTCGGGGGAGCCGAGGGTGAGGGATAAGGGATAGAGCGGATAACCTGTGACGATGTAGTTCTTTATAAAGGCGGGGGCCAGCATGACCAGGAAAAGGCAGAGGGCTAATAGTATCCGGGCGGGGGACCGGTGGTGGAAAAGATAATAAGCGACGGGCAAAAGAATGAATATTCCTGAGAATTTAAAGGCGATGGCTGAAAATGCAACGATAAGGAAGATAATGGAGAAACTTTTGTCATTGGCTGGTTCCCAGATCCCTTCGAGCAGGAAGGAGACTGCCAGGAGAGTAGTGGCCGTTACAATGAGGTCATAATTAGTGGAGTTAGCGGCATCGCGGAATAATTCCCAATCATACAAGGCATATAAAAGGATAAGGAAATAAAACAGGCAGAGGGATCTATTGCCGGGCAATCGCGTGAAATGGTGATGCCAGGAAGAGAACAGCCATATGAAGAACCAGATCGTTAAGCTCGCATTGAGATAAGAGTAGTTCTCATTTTTGAAGATAGGAAGGTGGAACAAGCTGATCAGTCCGAACCAAGCGGACCCTAAGCCGATCCTTGGAAAGAGATTGGCTATACCCGGGACTGCCTTGTACCTGGAGGTCCATTGGATGATCTGCAAATGATATATCTGAGTGTCACCATTGTTTGGTTTCAGGCAGCTGAGTGCTAAAAACAGGAACAGGCAGACCAGTAGCAGGGCAGTTCCGGCTGAGGGGAATGGAAAAGACTTATATTTTGCCTCGTTCGTTAAGGCTATGATCCGGTGTCGGCTGCTGAAAAATAAGAACAGCATCAATATAATAGTAAGGCAGAGGAGATAGGTAAATCGCAGGGGTACAAACAAACAAAGCCAGGAGGCGAGGAAGCTGAGCGTCAGTAGTCCGGATAAGAAGAGAAAGGAAAGGAAACCGGCGAAAGATCGATACCAGGATCGTTCTTTTTTTTCGATGTTCCCCAGCAATAAAAGAGGTAATCCCCAGATACAACAAATGCAGGAAATAATAATGATGTGGACAAATTGTTGTAGCATAGAAATTGGACTATGACAAATTTATATAAAGCAATCAATAAAAAGGGGGCAGATGGAAAAAAGACGAATATTTGGGGATAGTCCCGGAGCCGGCTAATTTTTGAGGTCGTTAAAACGGCTGATATATTTCCCTATAATATCGAACTCGAGGTTGACCCGGGCGCCGGGGAGGACGGACTGTATATTTGTATGTTCGAATGTATAGGGGATGATGGCGATGTCGAATCTGGATCTTTTGACGTTGAAAACGGTTAAGCTGATGCCGTTCAGGCTGATGGAGCCTTTTTCGATGACGAGGTGGCTGAATTTTTTTGGGAATTCGAAGCGGTATTCCCAGCTGCCGCTTCTGTCGGTGCGTTCGATGCAGCCGGCGGTGGCATCCACATGGCCCTGAACGATATGGCCGTCGAGGCGGCCGTTCATGACCATGCATCTTTCGAGGTTCACGAGGTCACCGGGCTGCCAGCCGCCGAGGTTGGTCTTTTCGAGGGTTTCTTCGATGGCTGTGACGCGATGCAGGTTGTCTTTTATTTCTTCTACCGTGAGGCAGACGCCGTTGTGGGACAGGCTCTGGTCTATCTTTAATTCTTGGCTGAGGGAAGAGCCCACCCAGAAGGTCCTATTGGTGCCGTTGGTTTCGATGGAGTGAATTTTTCCGAGCGATTCGATGATTCCGGTAAACATGCCGTAAATTTCGGGTTTTTGTGTTGAAAAGCAGATTTTTAGGAATTTTGATTTAAATTTTCGGGAATTTGATTACCTTTGCCGTCCAAAAGCGAACCACAGGTTCGTCCTGCGGCAAAAACACTTAAAGGAGGTATAATAATATGTTGATTATTGATTCCAAAGATTGCGAAAACATCGACAAAGCGTTGAAGAAGTACAAGAAGAAGTTTGAAAAGGCTAAGACCTTGTTGCAGCTGAGAGAGCGTCAGTCGTTCACCAAGCCTTCTGTAAGGCGCAGGGGTGAAGTGTTGAAGGCGATCTACAAGCAGCAGGTTGCCAGCGGCAAGTTCGAATAACTTTATTTGTTATACATAATTTTGTGAGGCTGCCCCTTAGCGGGGCGGCCTTTGTTTGTTATACAGCCAGAATTGACTATTATTGGTTATGGTTCAAGTGGAAAGGAAAGTTTTTATCGAATGGCTGGACGGGCTTAGGGGGATGGCGGTTGGAGGGGCTATTTTTCTTAGCAGCGGGGTCGGAATTGTGGTATTGTTGATCTGCAGTTATTTGAGCTATCAGTATTTTGAACGGAAATTTCTGCGGATGAAACAATATTTCGCATAAAATGACGGGATTTTATTAAAATAATATATATATATATATATAAGGATAAATGAAGCCTGCTTCAAACATACAGATCCGGTCTTTTATCGACTTTTTGAAGTTTGAGAAGCGGTATTCGGGGCATACGATACGAAGTTATGAGGATGACCTGGTGGCCTTCTTTGACTATATAGTGGTGGAATTCGGGGAAATGGAGTTAAAGGAAGTGAGTCCGGCCATTGTACGGAGTTGGCTGGCTTCGCTGAAGGATGGAGGATTGAGCTCGAGGTCGGTGAATCGTAAGATATCGTCCTTAAAATCGTTTTACAAGTACCAGTTAAGGATTGGCGGGGCGGAACAGTCGCCGATGGGGGCGATCATATCGCCAAAGATGAAAAAGCGGCTGCCGTCATTTGTGGAGCAGGGGGATATGGCGGTACTTTTTGACGAGGTACGGTTTTCGGATGACTGGGAAGGTTGGACGGAACGGCTGGTGTTGGCTATCCTTTATCATACCGGGATGCGGCTCAGCGAGTTGGTGGGGTTAAAGGAAAAACAGGTGGACGGTGGTAACAGGGCGATCAAGGTCCTGGGGAAGGGGAATAAGGAGCGGGTGATACCGGTGAATCCGGTATTAATAGCTATGATCGGGGAGTATTGTGCGAAGAAGCGGGCAGAGCTGGAGGCGCCGGATATGGAGTATCTGTTAGTAGGGCGGAAGGGAAAGAAGCTATATCCTAAATATATTTATAGAGTGGTGAAGGGATATTTGGCGCAGGTGACGACGATCGATCAGAAGAGTCCGCATGTATTGCGGCACACGTTTGCTACGCATTTAATGAATGCGGGGGCGGAGCTAAACGCCGTAAAGGAGCTGCTGGGTCATGCGAGCCTTGCGGCGACGCAGGTGTATACGCATAATACTATCGAAAAATTGAAGGATATCTATAAAAAGGCGCATCCCAAGGCATAGGAAAGGGCTGCGGGATACCCGAGCGAAGCGAAGGGTACGAGCGAGAAGGAGCGTGGCGGAGCAGCTCTGCCGAAGCTCTGCTGAGAGGTGTTTTTGAGTAGGCTTTTTAACTTTTCCTGCATTATAAAGTGAGGGTTTTATTTGGAAAAACCCTTTTGAAAGTTTAACTTCATTGTCCCACGAAAGCGGCCTGCGGGCCGCTGGATATAATAACCTTGTCCTGGTTTTCCTGGCAGAAAGTAGTTCTTCAATTTATTGTTCACTGATTAAAAAATGGGATGCTATGAACGTAAACATTCAAACTGTACACTTCGATGCAGACGGTAAACTGGTAGATTACGTAAACAAAAAAATGATCAAACTAAACACGTTCCATGACAGAATTATCAAGGTAGACGTTTTCCTGAAGTTGGACAATGTAGTTCACACTATCAAGGACAAGATCGCGGAGATCAGGGTCCATGTCCCAAGACACCATTTTTTCGTAAAATGTTCCTCAAAATCCTTCGAAGAATCCTTTGACAGCGCATTTGAGTCGCTGGTCAATCAAGTAAAAAGAAAAAAAGACAAAGAGCTGGCATAAAATGATCTAAACGAATGAGACCCTGTCCGGGGTCTTTTTTTATGTTTATTCCCCTTGCAGGGCTTGGTTTGTTTATTACCTGCGGGGGCGTTGATAACTCTTGACGCCACGTATTTAAATCCTTCAGATTCCACCCAAATTGCTTTTTCGATATTCCAATTACGCATCAGTTGTTTTGCTTCTATGGGGCATTCCATTTTGGGGGACGGTGCCGGACCTGTTGACAAGATAATATTGGGCGGTGCTGAAAATCAGGAAGATGCCCATGAAAGCGCCGCTGACTTTATGATGGGAAGGGTGGCAACAGGCGGCTATTGAATTCGTGGTGTTTGGATACCGGGCGAGTCAGGCCTGGAAGTCTTACCAGGATTGATATTGAAAATACCAGTAATATTAGATAGAATGTTTGCATCCGGCCCAGATCCGGGAATTTTTGCCTTTCTGTTTTTTGCTGCATTAGTTTGCGGAATGCTGGTAAGTAGTGGTTGCAATGGTGCAAATAATCTTTTGTTCAAAAGATTTAAAAAAAGGGGTTCAAAATTTTTGAATTTGACAAATTCACTTACCTTTGCCTTCCAAAAAAAAACAGTATATCAGTGTGATGCATGGTTTTTTGGGTAGGTCATAAGCCAGAGTAGCTCAGTTGGTAGAGCAGCTGATTTGTAATCAGCAGGTCGGGGGTTCGATCCCCTTCTCTGGCTCAGGATGCGGTAAAGCCTCCTTTGACATCGGGGGCGGAGCCGCCTCTAAAGTGCCGGGCAAGTAGCCAAGTGGCCAACGGCAACAGACTGTAAATCTGTCCTCTTCGGAGTTCGGTGGTTCGAATCCACCCTTGCCCACAGTCCAGAAATATAACCACTATCCCGCGGCAGCGGGATAGTGGCGAAATGGGCCGTTGTTCTTTTCAGGAATGTATCATGCGGAAGTAGCTCAGTTGGTAGAGCGACAGCCTTCCAAGCTGTAGGTCGCGGGTTCGAACCTCGTCTTCCGCTCCGCGAAAAAACGGATAAAGTTACTGTCTAAGCAGGACCTCATCCGTTTGGAGCAGTTTAGTTTAGGGTTGACTCGGGACGGCCGCTGGACTTAACAAGCCGTTGTAGCTCAGGGGTAGAGCACTTCCTTGGTAAGGAAGAGGTCGAGAGTTCAATTCTCTTCAACGGCTCTGTAGTTTTTTGAGACTTAGATGGATTCGGAAGAGACTTAGACAGATTCAGGCGAATAAGTTCAGACGAATAAGTATTGTATAGCAGGTTTCGTTCTCCGGTAGGGGGATGGGAGCCTGCCAGGAATTTTAAAACACAACTTTAAAAACAGATAACAATGTCAAAAGAGACCTTCAAGAGGGACAAACCCCACGTTAACGTTGGTACCATTGGTCACGTTGACCATGGCAAAACCACTTTGACTGCTGCTATCACCTCTATTCTGGCTTCAAGAGGGTTGGCAGAAGCAAAAAAATATGATGAGATCGATGCAGCTCCGGAAGAAAAGGAGAGGGGTATAACCATCAACACAGCTCACGTTGAGTATGCGACGGCTAACCGTCACTATGCGCACGTAGACTGTCCCGGTCACGCTGACTATGTAAAAAATATGATCACTGGTGCTGCTCAGATGGATGGCGCTATCCTTGTAGTTGCTGCTACTGACGGCCCGATGCCTCAAACGAAAGAGCATATCCTGCTGGCTCGTCAGGTAGGTGTTCCCCGTATCGTTGTTTTCATGAACAAGGTTGACCTGGTGGATGATCCTGAACTGCTGGAACTGGTAGAAATGGAAATCCGCGAACTGCTGACCTCTTATGGATTTGACGGAGATAACACTCCGATCATCCAGGGTTCTGCTACCGGCGCGCTGGCCGGCGAAGAAAAATGGATAAAGGCGATAGACCAGCTGATGGCAGCTGTTGACAGCTACATTCCCCTGCCTCCCCGCCCGGTTGATCTGCCGTTCCTGATGTCTGTTGAAGATGTGTTCTCTATCACCGGCCGTGGTACTGTTGCTACCGGTCGTATCGAAAGAGGCGTTATCAAGGTAGGTGAAGGTATCGAGATCGTAGGTCTGATGGAAGCTCCTTTGACCTCTACTGTTACAGGGGTTGAAATGTTCCGTAAGCTCCTTGATCGGGGTGAAGCCGGTGACAATGCAGGTCTGCTGCTCCGTGGTATTGAAAAGACCCAGATCCGTCGTGGTATGGTTCTTTGCAAACCAGGCTCTATCACTCCGCACACTGAATTCAAGGGTGAGGTATACGTACTGAGCAAGGAAGAAGGTGGTCGTCATACTCCTTTCTTCAACAAGTACCGCCCTCAGTTTTATTTCCGTACTACGGACGTAACTGGTGAAGTTACGTTACCTGCGGGTACTGAGATGGTTATGCCTGGTGACAACACTTCTCTGTCTGTTGTTCTGATCCAGCCCATCGCTATGGAAAAAGGTCTGAAATTCGCTATCCGTGAAGGTGGTCGTACGGTAGGCGCCGGTCAGGTTACCGACATCATTAAGTAGAGAAAGTAGTATATTTTTTATATCTTTGTAAGGTACTGAAAGCTGTTCCGAATGCCTTCGGAATAGCTTTCAGCCTTTTAGCCGCCATGGGCGGGCGAGGTTGGCCTTACGGGAATTATAAACACGGGAATAGTTCAACGGTTAGAATAGAGGTCTCCAAAACCTTTGATCTGGGTTCGAATCCTAGTTCCCGTGCAACCTAAGACGCCTCTGGCGTCTTTTGATCGAAACAGGGTTTACAGCGAAGAATGAACCGGCGAAATTTTGACCGGGTTCCGAGCGGGGCGAATGTTGCGAATAAAATCGATTAACAATGAACAAAATCACGACCTATTTTCGGGAATCTTATAGGGAGTTGCTGGAGAAAGTGACCTGGCCGACCTGGCCTCAGCTGCAGTCGTCGACGGTGATCGTGCTGGTTGCGACCCTATTGATCACGTTGCTCGTTTGGATCATGGACCTGGCTTCCAGTTCCATCCTGCACTTCGTTTATTCATTATTTGGCGGGAAGTGATATTGCTTGCAAACTTTTTTTTATGACGGAAACAATAAACACCAATCAACAAGAAGTCAAAACCCAGCCGGATGGCAAGCCCCAGCCGGAAACCAAGTGGTATGTCCTTCGGGTTGTGAGTGGTAAGGAGCGTAAGGTAAAAGAGTACCTGGACAAGGAGATTTCCCGTGGCGGGTGGAGTGAGATTGTGAAGCAGGTGTTTCTGCCGGTGGAGAAGGTATATAAAGTGCAGAATGGTAAAAAGGTGATGCGCGAGCGCAACTATTATCCCGGTTATGTAATGGTGGAAGTGACGGAAGGCAAGCTGGGTGATGACTTGAAAGAGACGATCAAGAACACCAATAGTGTTATCCATTTCTTAGGAAAGGAGAATCCCATTGCCTTGCGCAAGGCGGAGGTCAACAAGATGCTGGGTAAGATGGATGAGATGGCCGAGTCGGGCAGCATGAGTATGAGTGAGCCGTTTATCATCGGGGAAACGATCAAGATCATTGAAGGTCCTTTCAACGACTTCAATGGTATCATTGAAGAAGTGAATGATGAGAAGAAGAAGCTGAAGGTAACGGTGAAGATTTTCGGTCGGAGTACACCGGTAGAATTGAATTATATGCAGGTAGAGAAGATTGCATAATCAGTTGCAGGGCGGTGTGCCCCGTGAATGTGTTTGCGATGGCCCGTGAAAGATATAAAAAAACCCTCCGTTAGGAGGCCCCGGCAGAGGAAACTTTGCCGGACATAAGAAAAAAACCCTCCGCTAGGAGGGTTTTCCATTATAATGCACTTATAGATTAATTGCTGCTGTCATTGTCATTATCGAAGTCAAAAGTGGGAGTGCTTGTGGGCTCGTCGAAGGCGCTGGTTGTCGGTTCTGAAGTTATAGGTTGAGCGGGTTCTACGGGCGCCACTTTTTTAGGAGCTGCTTTTTTCTTGGCGGCTTTTTTGGGAGTTGCTTTTTTAGGAGCTGGAGCTGCTTTTTTGGGAGCCGCTTTTTTGGCCGGAGCTTTTTTAGCGGGGGCTTTTTTGGCCGGGGCTTTTTTTGCAGGAGCTTTCTTCGCAGCTTTTTTGGCGGCTTTTTTGGCGGCTTTTTTCACAGCTTTTTTAGGGGCTGTTTTTTTTGCTGCTTTCTTGGGGGCGGCTTTTTTCTTAGCAACTTTTTTCTTGGCTACTTTTTTAGGAGCAGCTTTCTTTACCGCTTTTTTGACAGCTTTCTTAGCGGCTTTTTTAGGAGCTGCTTTTTTCGCCGGCTTTTTTTTAGACTTTGACATAGTTGGTTGAGCGTTTTAAGTTGTTATGAGAATTGTAATGGATTATGAATGCAAAAGTTAGTCAGAAAAATTCAAATATAAAAAAATGGTCTAAAAAATTCTTCACAAAACCACCCATGGATGTGCATTCCGGATAGTGGTTGCCGGGGTTTTGCCTGTTGGAATACAGGTAGGGACTGGGTTGTGGGGCCCGGGCTTACGGTAGCGGACAGGGGTGCTGAGAGAATGGGGAGGCTGATAGCGGGGGAAAAGGGGGCTTGGAACGAGGCCCTGCCGAAGTTCCAGCGGAAGGTCCGGGTAAGTGTATTTTTGATGAAGTGCTTGCGGTACCTGAGCGGAGCGTTCCCGGCGGCGCGAAGGGCGGGGAGGCAGGCTGGGGAAAGGGAATGTCAGGAAAAGTTGGGAAAATACTCGTGAAATCGGGAAATTTTATTACTTTTGCGTCCCCAAATAGAAAGTTCTTAAGACAGATTGGGAGTTTCCGCGAATCTAATTATTCTTATTAGGGGAGCGTAGACGTTAACACCAAAAACAAGTAACATGGCAAAAGAAATTTCCGGTTATGTTAAGTTGCAGGTAAAAGGCGGTCAAGCCAATCCTGCTCCTCCTATCGGACCGGCGTTAGGTTCTAAAGGTGTGAATATCATGGAGTTCTGCAAGCAGTTTAATGCCCGGACCCAGGATAAAATAGGAAAAGTTCTTCCTGTTCTCCTCACAGTTTACACCGACAAGTCGTTCGAATTTATCATCAAGACTCCTCCCGCAGCTGTGCAACTGCTGGAAGCCACCAAATTGCAAAGTGGTTCCAAAGAGCCGAATCGTAACAAAGTTGGAAAAGTTACCTGGGCGCAGGTAGAAGTGATCGCGAAGGATAAAATGCCTGACCTGAATTGCTTTACTATCGAGAGCGCAATGCGCATGGTAGCTGGTACCGCCCGTAGCATGGGTATCACCGTCGAGGGAGCAGCTCCCTGGGCCAACTAAATTCTAACCTTTAAATTATTACGAAATGGCTATCACGAAAAAAAGAAAAGCAGCCGCTGCGAAGGTTGATAAAAATAAATTCTACACACTGAAGGAAGCTACTTCCCTGGTGAAAGATATTAATACTACGAAGTTCGACGCTTCCGTCGATCTGCATGTCCGTCTGGGTGTCGACCCCAAAAAGGCCGACCAGTCTATCCGTGGAACGGTGAGCCTGCCTCACGGTACCGGTAAGACCAAGCGGGTGCTGGTGCTTTGCCCCCCTGACAAGGAAGCAGAAGCGAGGGCGGCGGGTGCCGACTACGTAGGTTTGGATGAATTCATTCAAAAGATCGAAGGCGGATGGGTAGATGTGGACGTTATCGTTGCTACTCCTTCGGTAATGCCTAAAATTGGCAGGCTTGGTAAAGTGCTGGGTCCCCGTAACCTGATGCCCAACCCGAAGACCGGTACAGTAACGAATGATGTTGCTGCTGCTGTGGGCGAGGTAAAGGGTGGTAAGATCGCTTTCAAGGTTGATAAAGCTGGTATTATCCATGCTTCTATCGGCCGGGTAAGCTTTACGCCTGAAAAGCTGGCAGAAAACAGCCAGGAGCTGATCAACGCCATTCTCAGGGCAAAGCCGGCTACTGCCAAGGGCACTTATGTGAAGAGCGTATTTATCGCGAGCTCGATGAGCCCCGGTATTGCCCTGGACGCTAAAGCCTTCATCCAATAATTGAATTTCACCGGGCCTGGAGCGTGTCCAGGCCTACAAAGCAAGTGTTATGAACAAAGATCAAAAAAATGAAGTCATTGAGCTGTTGAAAGACAAGTTCAAAGAATATAACAACTTCTACGTCACCAATACGGAATCGCTGACGGTAGCACAGATCGGCAAGCTTCGCCGCATCTGTTTCGACAAGAATGTCGAAATGAAAGTGGCTAAGAACACCCTGATCAAGAAGGCGCTGGAAAGTATCGACAGCACCCGTTTTTCCGGAGTGTACGAATCGCTGAATGGCGTTACGGCCCTGTTGTTCTCCGAGAACGCCAAGGAGCCCGCTATGATCATCAGCACTTTCCGTAAGGAAAGCAACACTGAAAAGCCCATTCTGAAGGCGGCCTTTATCGACGGGGATGTATTCGAAGGCAACGATCAGCTGAAGGCGCTGGTTACGCTGAAGAGCAAGAACGACCTTATCGGCGAGATCATCGGTCTGCTGCAATCTCCGGCCAAAAATGTTATCAGTGGCCTGAATGCCGGCAACAAACTGGCTGGTTTGATCAAGGCGCTGGAAGATCGCGCGGGTGCAGCGAACTAAGAAGAAGATGGTTAGCCCCTAGTGGGGGTAGCCGAAAGATAAAGCCCAGGTCCCGGGGGCATGAAGATCGGGGCAAAATTTTTTTAAACTATCCGCCGGAGCAAATTAACAAAGCTGTGAAGGCGGGAAAAATTTACGATTATGGCAGACTTAAAAGTATTTGCTGAACAGTTAGTAGGACTGACTGTAAAAGAAGTTAACGAATTAGCTAAGATCCTGAAGGAAGAGTACGGTATCGAGCCTGCAGCTGCTGCTGTAGCCGTTGCTGGTCCCGCCGCAGGCGGTGGTGCTCCTGCAGTTGAAGAAAAGACTTCTTTCAACGTTATCCTGAAGGCCGCCGGCCCCAACAAGCTGAATGTTGTTAAGGTTGTTAAGGACCTGACTGGTCTTGGTCTGAAAGAAGCCAAGGATCTGGTAGATGGCGCTCCCAAGCCCATTAAAGAAGGTGTAAGCAAGGCCGACGCCGAAGCGCTGGTGGCTAAGCTGAAAGAAACAGGTGCTGAAGTAGAAGTTCAGTAATTTTGGCGTCGTTGAAATAATTAACCCCGGTCTCGGCCGGGCCCCCGGAATGGCCTTTGCCATTCCGGACATGATGCTACAAAAGAGACTGCCCCGATTTTTAATGGTTGGGGCGGTCTCTTTTTTGGTTTTTCCTGAATATTTGGGAGATTTCCGAATATTTGTTACATTTGCGGTCCGTTTCCCTAAGCTAACTTATTCGTTGACAATTGTTTGTATGTGTAAGATACTGATAATCAATGAATATTAAGGTTTGAACCCATAGACGATTTTGAAGTTCGAAATATAAAAACCGGTTTTAAACAATATGTCTTCAACAAAATTGCAAAACAGGATCAACTTCGGTAAAATCAAGCACCTTGCCGAAACTCCTGATCTTCTGGAAGTGCAGATCCAATCTTTTAAAGAATTTTTCCAGTTAGAGACCACTCCGGACAAACGTAATATCGAAGGTTTGTTCAAGGTGTTCAAAGAAAATTTCCCGATCACTGATACGCGGAATATTTTCATGCTGGAATTCCTGGATTACTTTATTGATCCGCCCCGTTACACCATCGAAGAGTGTATGGAGCGTGGTCTGACCTATGCGGTCCCCTTGAAGGCCAAATTGCGTTTAAGTTGTAATGACGAGGAGCACGTGGACTTTCAGACGATTGTCCAGGATGTATTCCTTGGGAATATTCCGTATATGACCCCCCGCGGTACTTTTGTTATCAATGGCGCCGAGCGCGTGGTCGTATCCCAGTTACACCGTAGTCCTGGTGTATTCTTCGGTCAGTCTATCCATCCCAACGGCACGAAGATCTATTCTGCCCGTGTGATCCCCTTTAAGGGAGCCTGGATGGAATTCGCTACCGACATCAACAACGTGATGTATGCGTACATCGACCGTAAGAAGAAGTTCCCGGTGACGACCCTGCTCCGTAGCATCGGCTATGAAACGGATAAGGATATCCTCGAACTGTTCGGTATGGCCGACGAGGTTAAAGCTGACAAAAAAGCCCTGCAGAAATTCATTGGCAAGAAGCTGGCTGCCCGCGTACTGCGTACCTGGGTAGAAGACTTCGTGGATGAAGATACCGGCGAAGTGGTTTCGATAGAACGTAACGAGATCGTGCTCGAGCGCGACACTATCCTGGATGAAGAAGCCATCGATATGGTGGTGGAAATGGACGTGAAGAGCGTTTTCATGCAGCGGGAAGATGTCGGCGGCGACTATGCCATCATTTACAATACCCTGAATAAAGATACCTCCAACTCTGAACTGGAAGCTGTACAGCACATTTACCGCCAGCTGCGCGGCGCTGACGCTCCGGATGATGAGACGGCGCGTGGTATTATTGATAAATTATTCTTTAGCGACAAGCGGTATGACCTGGGTGAAGTCGGTCGGTATAAGATCAACCGGAAGCTCAACCTGCACCAGCCGCTGGATCAGAAGACGCTGACGAAGGAAGACATGATCGAGATCATCAAGTATCTTGTTCGTCTGACCAACGCCAAAGCGGAAATCGACGACATCGATCACCTGAGCAACCGTCGTGTACGTACGGTAGGGGAGCAGCTCTATGCACAGTTTGGCGTAGGTCTGGCCCGTATGGCCCGTACCATCCGCGAGCGGATGAACGTTCGTGACAACGAAGTGTTTACGCCGGTGGACCTGATCAATGCCAGGACTTTGTCCTCGGTGATCAACTCCTTCTTCGGTACCAGCCAGCTGTCGCAATTCCTCGACCAGACCAATCCTTTGAGCGAAATCACGCACAAACGTCGTATTTCCGCCCTTGGACCGGGTGGTCTGTCCCGTGAGCGTGCCGGCTTCGAAGTTCGTGACGTTCACTATTCTCACTATGGCCGTCTTTGCACGATTGAAACTCCGGAAGGTCCGAACATCGGTTTGATCTCCACGCTGTGCGTACACGCGAAGATCAATGAAATGGGCTTTATCGAGACTCCGTATCGTAAAGTAAACGACGGTAAGGTCGAGCTGAAGAAACTGACCTATCTCAGTGCGGAAGAGGAAGACATCGCCAAGATCGCGCAGGCGAATATCGAGCTGGATGAAAAAGGAAACTTCGTCGAAGACAAGATCGTTTCCCGTCAGACGGGTGACTTCCCCATCCTCGACAAGAATGAAGTAGAATACATGGACGTGGCTCCCAACCAGATCGTGGGTCTCAGCGCCTCGCTGATCCCCTTCCTGGAGCATGATGACGCCAACCGTGCGCTGATGGGATCGAACATGCAACGTCAGGCTGTGCCCCTGATCCGCCCTGAAATGCCGATCGTCGGTACCGGGCTGGAAGCAAAGGCTGCCCGTGACGCCCGTATCCAGATCCACTCTGAAGGCGAAGGTATCGTCGAGTTTGTGGATGCCAACGAGATCCATGTTCGGTACGACCGGAATGAACAGCAGAAACTGGTCTCTTTTGAAGAAGACCTGAAGATATACAAGCTAACCAAGTTTATCAAGACGAACCAGGAGACCTGTATCAACCTGAAGCCTGCCGTAAAGAAAGGCCAGAAGGTGAAAGAAGGTGATTTCCTGACAGAAGGTTATGCCGTACAGGATGGTGAACTGGCGCTGGGACGTAACCTGAAAGTGGCCTTCATGCCCTGGAAGGGTTACAATTTCGAGGATGCCATCGTAATCAGCGAGAAGGTGGTGAAGGAAGACCTGTTCACGTCCGTTCATATTTCTGAGTATGAACTGGAAGTCCGCGACACAAAGTTAGGCGAAGAAGAGCTGACTCCGGATATTCCCAACGTATCGGAAGAAGCCACCAAGGACCTGGACGAGAACGGTATTATCCGTGTCGGCGCCCAGATCAAGGAAGGCGATATCCTGATCGGTAAGATCACTCCGAAAGGGGAAAGCGACCCCACCCCGGAAGAAAAGCTGCTGCGTGCGATATTCGGTGACAAAGCCGGGGACGCCAAGGATGCTTCTCTGAAGGCCCCCAGTGGCACGGAAGGAGTGGTTATCAGCAAGAAGCTGTTCCAGAGGGCGAAGAAAGATAAGAATGCCAAGGTTCGTGAGAAGGCTGCCCTGGAAAAGATTGAAAAGGTGCACGAGAAGAATACGTCTGACCTGATGGACGTGCTGCTGAGCAAGCTCACGGTATTGCTGCAGAATCATGTTTCTGCCGGTGTCAACAACAACTTCGGCGAGGTCCAGATCGGTAAGGGCGCTAAGTTCACTGCCAAGAACCTGTCCGGTATCGATTACCTGAATGTCAATCCGCTGGGTTGGACAGGTGATGCCAAGACCGACGAAGGCATCAACGTACTGCTGCATAACTACAGCATCAAGTACAATGAAGAGCTGGGGCGTTACAAACGTGAGAAGTTTAATATCTCTATCGGGGATGAATTACCGGCAGGGGTGTTGAAACTGGCCAAAGTATACCTGGCTGTTAAGCGTAAGCTGAAGGTAGGGGATAAGATGGCGGGACGGCATGGAAATAAGGGTATAGTCGCGAAGATTGTAAGAGCGGAAGACATGCCTTTCTTAGCCGACGGAACGCCGGTGGATGTAGTTCTGAACCCGCTGGGTGTACCTTCCCGTATGAACCTGGGCCAGATTTACGAAACGGTGTTAGGCTGGGCCGGTGAGAAGCTCGGTGTGAAATTTGCTACTCCTATCTTTGACGGTGCTACTGTAGAAGAGATCGCTGAACATATTGAAAAGGCTGGTTTGCCGAGCTTCGGTCACACCTACCTTTATGACGGTGAAACCGGTGATCGCTTCGACCAGAAAGCAACGGTAGGGATCATTTACATAATCAAGCTGCATCACATGGTGGATGATAAGATGCACGCCCGCAGCATCGGGCCGTACAGTCTTATCACGCAACAACCATTGGGTGGTAAAGCCCAGTTCGGCGGCCAGCGTTTCGGTGAAATGGAAGTGTGGGCGCTGGAAGCCTATGGTGCGTCGAATATCCTGCAGGAATTGCTGACCCTCAAGTCGGATGATATTATCGGCCGTGCGAAGACGTATGAGTCTATCGTGAAGGGTGACAATATTCCGAGGGCGGGTATACCAGAATCTTTCAACGTGTTAGTGCACGAGCTGAGGGGGTTAGGGCTGGATCTCAAATTCGATTAATTTGGGTTAGATTAATGTCGACGGCGAGCGCCGCTACGTGTTTAACATTGGCTCCGCTAACTGATGAATAATACAAAAGCCATTCCGGGAGACCGGGGTGGCTTTTTTCATCTTCCTCTTGCGTATATTGAAAAAACTGCCTATTTTACCTCGATTTGAAAATCCAATATGTTATGCAAAGGCTTTTTCTGCTTATTTGCGGTTTCAGCGTTGTTTGCCTTTTCAGCGCCACTGCGCAGCCCAAAGACTTTTCCCCGGCCTCATCTGATTCGGCTTTGCTGAGGGGCCTCTATACGAATTACCGGCAACATTATATGGCGGAGCTGGACCAACTGCCTTCCACCAACAAAAAGGATTTTCAGGAACTATATGCCGATCGCTGGAAGAATATCAAGGAGAAATTCGACAAGAAGGATATCTATACCTATCCTGCTGCCCAGGTCTATCTTGACGCGCTGGTCACAGAGATCGTAAAAGCGAATCCCAGACTGACGGCTACCCCTTTTCACTGTTATTTTTCCCGCTCCTATATTCCCAACGCCAGCTATATCGGCGAGGGGATCATCCTTTTCAATATGGGGCTTTTCGACCGGCTCGCCAATGAGAGTGAAGCGGCGTTCGTCCTTTGTCATGAGATAAGCCATTATATCCTGCATCACCAGGAGAACAGCATGTCGAAGTATGTCACCACGATCAATTCCGAGGAAGTGCAGGACCGCCTACGTAAGATAAAGGGCTCCCAATACCACAAACATGATCAGGTGGAGTCGCTTGTAAAAGGTCTTACCTTCGATAGCCGGCGTCATAGCCGGGATCACGAGGCTCAGGCCGACTCCATGGCGGTGGTGCTGATGCGTCCTACGCGTTACGATCCCAATGGCGCCCTGACCACGCTGGCCCTGCTGGACGGTGTAGACAAGGATGACTTTAAAACCGATAGCTGTCTGCTGCAAGTCTTCAATTCGTCCGACTATCCCTTCCGGAAAAAATGGCTCAAACGGGAAGAGGGTTTGCTGGGCGGGCATGCCCGCCAGGAGAGGGAAGAACTGAGCGATTCCCTGAAAACACATCCTTCCTGTCCGCAACGGATCAAACTGCTGACGCCGCTGGTCGGGGCGGGGCGAAATGGGGTTGCGCGTTCCAATATCATCGATTCGGCAAAGTTCGCTGCTTTTAAAGAACAATTCCGGTATGAAGCGATCGAATATTGTTATGCTTCGGAAGACTATACTGAAAGTCTTTTTCTTTCTCTGGAGCTATTGCAGACCAGGCCCGGCGACCCTTGGCTGGTGACCAATATAGGCAGGGTCATGAACGGTCTTTACGTGGCACAGAAATCGCACCGGCTTAGCAAAGTGGCAGATATGCCTTCCCCGGACTATCCTCCGAACTATAATCTGTTGCTGCAATTCGTTCAGAACCTTTATCTGGAGGACCTGGCTTCGATCAATTATTATTTCCTGACACCCAGGATACCGCAATTGCAACATTCGGCGTTATTCAAGAGCGTCTATGAAGAAAGCGTCAAGAACGTACACAATGAAAAATAAAAAAACCTCTTATTAACTTAACCCCAACACTATGTTTTTCCCAACAACAAAAAAATTAAAAATAGGGATGCTGTTGCTGGCTTCCTTTCCTGGTCTGTCTTTTCAGGCTGTCCGGGCGGGCGACGGCAAACTGAGCATCGAAAAGGTCTATTCCGCCTATCTCCGCAACAGCGGGGCCATCATCGCTAAAAACCAGATCAAAGGTTATTTTTTCCTTTATCAAAGCGACAAGATCGACAGACACACGAATCAATATACCTTGCAGATACTCGACGAAAACCTGAACAAGGTCAAGGATATAAAATTCGAAGACTCCAAAAAGCTAAGCCTGCTGGAATCCTCCTATAACGGCGGCTCTATCTCCTTTCTCTTCAAGAACGAGGATAACAAGACCCTGGACATGAAGATATATGACTTCAATGGTCAGCTGAAGTATAGCTATAGCCGTGAGTTCGACAAAAAGACGGATCAACTGATGAAGGAGTATGAGACCAGGCATACGGATGATGGTATGAACAAGAACGTTTTCGACCTTGGTGACCGGGGGTACGTTTCCGTCCTGCCCGAACGTGAGGGCAAACAGCGGACCTATGAAGTGGATTATTTTTCTTCCGTCAATAAAAGCCAGTGGACCTATGTGCCTACGGACGATGCAGAGAAATATGCTTTTGCCGAATACATGGGTTGTACGGACAGCCTGATCATTTTGCAGGTGGAGAAGCGTAACCATGCCATGAGCGGAAAGTCCAGCTCGCATATCGTAGGGATCAATTTTATCACGAAGAAGAAACAGTTCGATGTCGACTATGTGGGCGAAGAACAGATACTGGTTCCCAGCAGCGTGGCTCGTATCGAAGGAACCAGCAGCCTGATGGTCATCGGGTCCTATTTCGACAAAGGGGACAATATCGATAAGGATTTCAGCAAGGGTCTGGCGGTGTATGAGATAAGTACGTCGGGAAAGATCCTGACAAAGGCTTATAATACCTGGGCGGGTGACTTTGCCCGGTATCTGCCTACCAACCGTAAAGGAAAGATCGATGACGTCGGTTATCTGTATATCCATAAGGTCGTCCGTACTCCGGACCATAAATTATTCGTCGTCGGCGAAGGGTACAGAAGAACGGCGAGTGCGCTGGGGATCGCTGCGACGATTCTGGCGAGGGGGAATACCAATATAGGTGTCACCAAGATTATGATCACGGATATGGTCATGATGCAATTCGACGAGAAGTACAAGGTCTGCGGGGCGCAGATCTACGATAAGAATGACAATACCGCTACCTGGAGCAATGTGAGCGACTATAATAGTCAGCATTTGCTGGCTACCTATTTGAAGATGATCGGCGCCTTTGATTATGAGTTCACTACCGGGGATGATGATAATTCCAATTTCTCGGTCTGTTACAGCGATTGGGTAAGGAGCTCGGATTACAAGGGGCAGACCTTCAATACGATCCATTACAATGGCAAGAAATTCACCACCGATAAGATCGAGTTGAAGTCGAAGGCCAGCATGATGCGGGTGTTCCCGGCGAAGTCGGGATCGGTGATGATATTGGAATATTTCAAGAAGGATAAAAGGCTGGATTTCCGGTTGGAGAAGTTGGGATAGGCCGGGCCGAAAAGATATCGAAGCCATTCAGGGGAACCTGGGTGGCTTTTTTTTATTTAATTTTAAAAAATGATTAATTTTTGACGTTAGTAACGTAAAACGGTAGTATGATACTTTAATGATTTTTATTCTGTTCGGATAAATGACCAATGGAGAGTTGTTTTTAAATGGGAGAGAGGAAATGTCTTTGAGGTTGAGATAATCGATTATCATTAAACTATAATAAAATGAAAAGACTCAAAAATATCCATCCGGGAGAGGTTCTTCGGGAAGATTTTCTTCTTCCTTTAGGTATTTCTGCCTACCGCCTGGCAAAGGATACAGCTATTCCTCAGACGAGGGTTTCTGAAATTATCAAAGGTAACCGGCGGGTTAGTGCTGACACGGCCTTAAGATTCTCCAAATATTTTTGGACTTCGGCCAAATTCTGGTTGGGTCTGCAGGATGATTATGATTTGGAGGAGGAGGGTACATTTAAAGAAAAGGAATTGAGGAATATCAAGCATTATGCTTCAGATGGTGTTTGATATGGTTGAGTTAGGGTGTTTGGATCAGGCCTTGGGTATGGTGGGTTGAAGTGCAGACTTTTTTGAATGGGCCAGCATGCGGCGCACAGGCGGAGGAATGGTTTTCCCCCGATCAGGTGGAGGAGCGGAAGATGCTACCTGTAAGATAGCAGGAAATCTTTCAACTCTTCATAGTGTGCGGCTATTTTTTTGCTTTGTTTTTGTTTGTTTAATAGAGGTGCAACGGTGGGGGGTAGTGGTATCTTCCCGCCGATGACGGGTTCTACTGTATCATAGAATTTTACGGGGTGTGCTGTTTCCAGGAAAATACCTTTCCCGCCCGGATGTGCGGCCAGGTATTTTTCCAGTGCGAGGTAGCCAACGGCTCCGTGCGGATCGGGCAGATAGTGGTGGTTAGTATGGAGGTTTTTGATTGTTGCGACGGTTTCTTCGTCGGTGATGCTATAGGCGGTGAGGATCTCTTTGATGGCGGGCAAGGTAGTGGAGAGACCGGGTGCGGGGGCGCCGGGCAGTTGTTTGCCGAATATTTCCAGGATGCGGACGAAGTTGCTGGGATTGCCTACGTCCATGGCATTGGAGAGTGTGGGGCGGGCCAGTTTGGACCGGTATTGACCGGTTGCGAGGAAGAGCGGTATGGTGTCATTGGCATTGCAGGCGGCGATGAAGTGACTGACGGGCAGGCCGGCGCTCCAGGCCATGAGGCCGGCGCAGATGTTGCCGAAGTTACCGCTGGGGACGCTGATGACAGGGGCAAGGGGTTGCGGGGCGTGGGGGGGGGCGGCCAGGCGAAGAAGTAATAGAATTGTTGGGGCAGCCAGCGGGCGACGTTGATGGAATTGGCGGAGGTGAGGAAGAGCTGTTGTTGGAGGACCGGGTCGGCGAATGCGTCTTTTACCATCTGCTGGCAGTCGTCGAAGCTGCCTTCGACTTCCAATGCGCTGATGTTTTTTCCCAGGGTGGTGAGCTGTAGTTCCTGCACGCTGCTGACTTTGCCGGAGGGATAAAGGATGACGACCTGTACGCCTTCTATGTCGTAGAAGCCGCTGGCGACGGCGCCGCCTGTATCACCCGAGGTGGCGACGAGTACGGTTATGGGCCGGTCGTTGCCCTGGACTTCATTTTTTTCCCTGACGAAGTAACCCAGGCAGCGGCTCATGAAACGCGCGCCTACGTCTTTGAAGGCAAGGGTTGGGCCATGGAATAATTCCAGCGACCAGGTATTGTCGGTGACGGGTACGAGTGGAAAATCAAAGTTTATGGTCTCGGCGACGATGCGGCGTAGTTCCTGTTCGGGAAGGGTATCGCCGGTGAAAGGGCGGATGACCCGGAAGGCGATGTCTTCGCGGGAGTATTGACTAATATTATCAAAGAATTCTTTTGGCAGGGTAGGGATGGACTCGGGGAAATAGAGGCCTTTATCGGGGGCCTGGCCCCGGATGGTGGCTTCTTTGAAGGTGACCCGGGTGGATGGGTTATTTAAACTATAGTAATTCATGGCTATATGACTTTAACTCCCTGTTGATTAATGGTGGTTACGTAGGTATGGTGGTCGAGCCCGATGCGGGTGTAGACATCTTTCATGATCTTCTCCAGTTCTACGGCGGTATCGAAGCTCTTACTAAGCATAAAGATAGAAGGTCCTGAGCCGGATATACCGCCGCCAAGGGCGCCGGCCGCCTTGCATTTTTCTTTCACCTCGTCGAAGCCGGGGATCAGCATGCTGCGGACGGGTTCGATGATGACGTCTTCGAGCGACCGGCCGATGAGGTCATAATCCTGTTTCATAAAACCGGCGACGAGGCCGGCGATATTGCCCCACTGCCGGATGGCGTCTTTCAGCAATACCTGTTTGCGGAGTATCTGCCGGGCGTCGGATGTCCGCACTTCGATTTGGGGATGGACCACGGTGACGTGCAGGGCCGGCGCCGGGATGGATATGATATCGAGCGGGAAGATGCTGCGGATGAGGGTAATGCCGCCATAGATGCAGGGAGCTACGTTGTCGGCGTGTTTGACGCCGGAGGCTACTTTTTCACCGAAGAGGGCAAAGCGGACGAGGTCTTCTTTGGAGAACTTATTACCAAGCAGATGATTGGCGGCGACTACCGATCCGGCTGCGCTGGCTGCGCTGCTGCCGACACCGCTGCCGGGTTTTATTTGTTTATCGATGATCACTTCAAACCCGATGGGTTGGTCCAGCTCTTCCAGCATGGCGAGCAGGGGTGCGCCAGCGGTATTCTGGGCCGGGTCTGCCGGTAAAGGGAATCCATTCCTGCTGGTGATGATGATGCCGGGCTCGTTGAGCAGTCGAACTTCCATGAGGTCGTAGGGCTTATCCAGCGCCATTCCTAAGATATCAAACCCGCAAACGAGGTTGGCTACGGTGGCGGGGCATTGTACGGTTACCTGTTTCATTTATCAGGAGTTAATGATGCGTAAAATATCTGCAAATACACCGGATGCGGTGACTTCCGCACCGGCTCCGGCGCCTTTGACAACGAGGGGCTGCTCGCTGTAGCGGTCTGTATAGAATAAAACGACATTGTCTTTTCCATACAGGTGATAGAGGTCATGCTGGGGGCCGATGTGCTGCAGGCCGACGGAGGCTTTGCCGTTGTCGTAGCGGGCAACGAATTTCAGTTTTTTCCCTTCACCCGCTGCTGCCTGGTAGAGTTGTCTGAAATGGGTTTCTTCCTTTAACATGGCCTGGTAAAAGTCTTCCACGCTGCCCTGCATACAGGAGGCGGGCAGGAAAGAGCTGTTGTCGATGTCTTCCATTTCGGTTTTTTCACCCGACTCGCGCGCCAGGATCATGATTTTTCGCATGACGTCGGTTCCGCTGAGGTCGAGTCGCGGATCCGGTTCGGTATATCCTTCCGTCTGGGCCTGGCGTACTACTTCGGAGAACGGCCGTTCGCCGGTGTAGTGGTTGAAGACGAAATTAAGGGTGCCGCTGAGTACTGCCTCAATGCGGTGTACTTTGTCGCCGCTGCGCAGCAGGTCGTTGAGGGTGCCGATGACGGGAAGACCGGCGCCTACATTGGTTTCGAACAGGAAGCTCGTATTGTACTCCCGGGCCAGGTCCTTCAACTGGCGGTAGTTGCCATAGGGGGAGGAGCAGGCTATCTTGTTACAGGCGACAACAGAAATGCTTTTTTGCAGGAGCGCGGCATAACAGGAGGCTACGTCTTCATTGGCTGTGACATCCGCGAAAACGGCATTCCGGAGGTTGCGGGATGTGATGCCGGCCACCCATTCGTCGAGCACCATGGGAACGCCGTTTTCCAGCTGCTCTTCCCAGCGGCTGAGGTCGATGCCGTCACTCGTGAAGACCATTTTGCGGCTGTTGGCGAGGCCGATGACCCTGACCTGGATACGCAGCTGCTGTTGCAGGAAAGACTGCTGTTGCTGCAGCTGGTCGAGCAGGCGGTGGCCTACGTTGCCTGTACCGGTGATAAAGAGGTTCAGCTGCCGGTAGGAGGTCTCAAAGAATTCTTCGTGTAAAATGTTGATGGCTTTTTTGACGTCATCGGTGGCTATGACGGCGGAGATATTTCTTTCCGAAGAACCCTGGGCGATGGCCCGGACGTTGACTCCGTTGCGGCCGAGGGCGCCGAACATTTTACCGCTGACGCCGGGATGGCTTTTCATGTGTTCGCCTACCAGGGCGATGATGGAAAGGCCGGTCTCGATGATGAGGGGGTCGACGGTGCCGGCGTTGATCTCGGTGCTAAAGGTATTATCTACGACCTGTTTGGCGGCAGCGGCATTCGATTCGTCCACACCGACGCAGATGGAATGTTCCGAGGAACCTTGCGTGATGAGGATGACATTGATCTGCTGGCCGGAGAGGGCTTCGAAGAGGCGCCGGGAAAACCCCGGGATGCCTACCATTCCGCTGCCTTCGAGGCTTAGCAGGGCGATCTTGGCTATGCTGGAGATGCCGCGGATGCTGCTGCCGTTGTGGGCGGCTTCGGGTTCTATGACGGTGCCGGGGTCGGCGGGAGAAAAAGTATTCTTGATCCAGACGGGGATGTTTTTGCGCATGACCGGCTGGATAGTGGGGGGATAGATGACTTTGGCGCCGAAGTGGGACAATTCCATGGCCTCCTGGTAAGAGATGTGGGGGATGAGCTTTACGTTGGATACGAGGCGGGGATCGGCTGTCATCATCCCGGAAACATCGGTCCATACTTCGAGAACTTTGGCGTCGACGGCTGCGGCAAGAATTGCGGCGGTATAATCAGAACCCCCTCTGCCCAGGGTAGTGGTGATACCCTTGCTATCAGCGGCAATAAAACCGGGAAAAACGAAGAGCCGGGTAGCTACGGCGCCCTTGATATAATCGAAGATCTGCTGATTGGTCTGTGTAAAGTCTACGGCCGCATGACCGAAACGGGAATCGGTGAGGATGAGCTCGCGCGAGTCCTTCCACTGGTGAGGGATATCCATCGATGTAAAGCGGGCGGCAATAATTAAGGAGGAAAGCAGCTCCCCGTAGCTGACGATCTTATCCTGTGTGCGGGAGGATAATTCGCCGAGCAGGAATATGCCACTGCAGATATCCTCTATTTCGTTGCAGCGGGTTTTCACGAGGCTGAGCGCGCTGCTCTGGCGGGTGATGGGGAGAAGGGATTTGACGGTATCCAGGTGGCGTCGTTCGATTTCCTGTAGTTTTTCTTTGTAATCTTCCTTACCTGCGGCCGCCGACTGGCCGGCCTGGATAAGCATGTCCGTGATGCCGCCGAGGGCGGAGACTACCAGAATAGTCCTGTCTTTTGTCATAGCCTGTCTGACCAACTCTACAACTTTATTTATGTTATCGGCGTTGGCTACAGAGGAACCGCCGAATTTTAGAACCTGCATACTCTATCTTTTTATAGATTTTAAATGAAATGGGGAAGGGATTTTTTGCTTGAATGAAGCCCGGGGGATTATATGGAATTTGACAACCCTTAACGGGTTGTAATGGTGATAATAGTTGTAATTTGTGCAGCCGCTGCACAAGAAGAGAGGATAGTATCGTGAAATCTGCTTATCACGATGCTAAGATAGGAGAAATGAATGGAAAAACAAAAGTTGGCGATTTCTTTAGCTAAAATAAAGTAATTTCGAATCTGCATTGAAGGATTACTGCATTTTAGGTCTATTCTTTGAACAGTATTAAAACCGCCGGAGGCGGTTCGTCCTTTAGGACAGACATTAGCGCTTTGCGAGAGATGCGCTAATTTTTTGGGAAGCGCATCTCTCGCACATAAAAATTTCCGTTATGAACTATCAACCATCCCAGGGGTTGCAGCAATTTAAGAATCTGGTCGGTATTAAGTTTCAATTATACAATAGTTTATTTACTTCCCTTCCTTTTCACCGTATAGAAAAAACGGGGATCATGTTGTCCCTTTTGCTCACGATCTGTGAGGAAGGGTATTTGAAGAAACAGAGCCCGGAGCAGATCCTGGAAGAATTTTTCAAGAAGCATACGGCATTGGCGAGTGAGCGGGAGAGAGCGGATGTTCTTTTTAGGTTTGTACAGTATGTCGAGCGGCAGATTGTCTTGTTCGATGCGTTGGAAGACGCTGCTTTCCGGCATGTGAATGATATGAGCGGGGCCGGGACGATGAAAAACCTCTTATCGGAAGTGATGCGGACGAATAAGGAGGAGGAACTGGCGGAGAAGCTGAAGGATTATTCTGTATGGATGGTGCTGACTGCTCATCCAACGCAGTTTTATCCCGGTCCGGTGCTGGGCATCATCAATGACTTGTCGCGAGCCGTGATAGAGAACAACGCGGCGGAGATCAATCTTTATCTGCAGCAACTGGGCAAGACGCCTTTTTTGAAAAAACAAAAACCTACTCCATACGACGAGGCGATAAGCCTGATCTGGTACCTGGAAAATGTATTTTACCATGCGGGAGGAAGGATCATTTCTGCTTTGCGGGAGCAATTCCCCCATGTGCTGAGCAAGGAAAACCCGGTGATCAAGATGGGTTTCTGGCCGGGCGGGGACAGGGATGGTAACCCGTTTGTCAAGGCGGAGACGACGCTGCGTGTGGCGGAGGCCTTGCGGGGTGCTATTATCCGTTGTTATTATTTCGATGTACGGCGGCTCAAACGGCGGTTGACTTTTAAGGGGGTCGACGTATTGATCGCGGAATTGGAGCAGAAGCTGTACAACAATATCTTTATTCCCAACCAGCGGACGGATCTTTCCAAAGAAGAGATACTGGAAGTGCTGACACAGATAAAGGAGATTATCATCTACCAGCACAATAGTTTATTTGTGCACATGGTAGACAATCTAATCGGGAAGGTAATGATCTTCGGGCTTCATTTCGCTACGCTGGATATCCGCCAGGAGAGTACGGTGCATGGGACTGCGCTGGCGGATATTGCCGCCCGTGAGCAGCTGCTGCCGGAGAACTATGCTGCGCTGCCGACTGCCCGCAAGATAGAGCTGTTGACGCAGGTTCGTGGTCAGGCACGGCCCGGGCTGTATGAAGATGCGCTCGTCCGGGATACCCTGGATACGGTGGCTGCGATGCGCACTATCCAGCAGCTGAATGGGGAGAATGGCTGCAGCCGGTATATCATCAGCCAATGCAGCAGTGCGTTGAATGTACTGGAGGTTATGGGGCTGTTGTTGCTGGGTGGTTTTAGTGCCGATTCGCTGACGGTGGATATCGTACCGTTGTTTGAGACGGTGGACGATCTGAAGGAAGCTGCCGCGGTCATGAAGGAACTGTATGAGAATGCGGATTACCGGAAGCATCTGGCTAAGCGCGGGGATACGCAGACGATCATGCTGGGATTTTCGGATGGTACGAAGGATGGCGGTTACCTGATGGCCAATTGGGCGATCTATAAAGCAAAGGAGGAATTGACGAGGATATCCTGTGCGTATGATATCGATGTTGTCTTTTTTGACGGGCGTGGCGGGCCGCCTGCGCGGGGTGGCGGTAAGACACACCGGTTTTACGCCAGCATGGGCAAGAATATAGCCAACAAGCAGATACAGCTGACGATACAGGGGCAGACGGTGAGCTCGAATTTCGGGACGACCGATACGGCGCAGTTCAATATCGAGCAGCTGTTGCATGCGGGGATCTCGAATGACTTATTTTCTTCCAAGGAGGTGACGCTGCAGTCGGACGAGGAAGCCTTATTACAGGCCCTGGCGGAGGAGAGTTATATCGCCTATACTAAGCTGAAGGATCATCCTTATTTTTTACAGTATTTGAATGAGGTAAGCCCGTTGCGTTTTTACAACGAGACGAATATAGCAAGCCGGCCTACCAAACGGAAAAGTTCGGGGAGGCTGGAATTAAAAGATCTGCGGGCTATTCCCTATGTGGGGGCGTGGAGCCAGCTGAAGCAGAATGTGACGGGTTATTATGGGGTCGGGAAGGCGTTGCAGGCCCTGGATAAACAAGGCAAGTGGGCGGCCGTCAGGCATCTTTACGACAATTCCCCTTTTTTCAAGACTTTGCTGGACAACTGTGAGATGGCGATGAAGAAATGTTTCTTTCCGTTGACGGAGCATTTTTCGCGTCATCCGGTGTATGGGGAGCTGTGGACGTCGATCTATGATGAGTTTGAGCTGACGCAGAAATATATTTTCAAGCTGTCCGGGAAAAATGAGCTGATGGCTGATTATCCGGTAGAGCAGCTGTCGATTCAGATGCGGGAGCGGATTGTGCTGCCGTTGAGTACGATACAGCAGTATGCGCTGACTAAGTTTCAGGCGCTGGAGAAGAGCGGGGATAATAAGCCGATGAAGGAGGTGTATGAGAGGTTGATCATGCGGAGCAGTTTTGGGATTATTAATGCGGCGAGGAATTCTGCGTAAGCGGTTGGGTGCACAATCTTCAACACTTTGATTTAAGTATTTGCTTTACATACAGGGCATATAGGTCTGCGGGCATATAAGACTGGACGATACGCCATTCCACGACATTACAGCGGGATAAGATGGAGGAGAAGGAGAAGATGAAGATATTCTCGACAGCGTTGCGAACCAGGGTATTTCCTTTCTGATAGAGCTTTTCTACGAGGTTCATGCATTTTTCCACCATTTTAAAATTGTGTTCCAGCGCCATGCGTTTGGCGTAATCCGCCAATACCTGGATGGACTGGTAGGCCGTGGGTTCGGCACCTGTCTGCGAGATTTCGATCTTTACCTCGGGTAACCGGAAGGTGATGAAGTTGGGTACTTCGTATTGACTAAGCATGATTTATGATTTAACTGGAAGGGATATGCCAAAGGGAATGCCCGATTGTAGTTGGCTTGGTTAACATGATGATTGTGAGGGTATTAGGTGGCGGCATATGGGGATGAGCCTATCCCGCGACCCTACCGGAATGAAAGGAATTTTCAAAACAGGGGGGAATGGTGGATGGTGAGATTTTTTATTTGATTGACTATTAATGTTTTGTGATTTTGGAATGAGTGTTGGCAATATAGATACAAAATGAATTAACAATGAAAGAGGAACCCGAAGGTTTGCAGGTGCGTATCGCACTGCCAAAAGACATAAAATATGTATATCCTATATTGGAAGAAATGGAGAGTTCGGCTCGTGCCCGTGGTACGGGTATAGCCAGACGTACGCCTCAGTCTGTTTGTCAGAAGATATACGACGGGAAGGCTGTCATTGCGTTGGCTGATAATGGCGATTGGGCGGGGTTTTCATATATCGAAACCTGGAGCAGCGGTGAGTTTGTTTCTAACAGCGGGTTGATCGTCAATCCTGCTTATCGTAATAAAGGCGTGGCTTCGCTGATCAAAAAGCAAGTGTTTGCGTTGGCGCGGAAGCGTTATCCAAAGGCGAAGATATTCAGCATTACTACCGGTGCGGCTATTATGAAGATGAATCACCGGTTAGGTTTTGAACCGGTGGTGTATGCGGATATTACCCGGGATGAAAAATTCTGGGACCAGTGTAAGCAATGTGTGAACCATCCTATATTGGAGGCCAACCGGAGGGAGAAGTGTCTTTGTACGGCGATGGTATTTCTTCCGGAAGAAACCGATTATCTCCGGTAGTAATATCCTTAACAAGTGAATAAAAAAGGCCTGAATAGGCCTTTTTTTATGCCTTTTTGGAAAAAGGTTTTTCAAAACGGGTTGGTTCTGGCGCGCCGGTTTTTACTGCCTTAAAAGATGGGTATTATGAAAGCCTTAACAGTCCTTGCTCCTGGCAGTAATGGCATTGGGCGCCGGCTCTCTGGTACATAATTGGCCTGCTACCAGCACGGGTTGGGCCTATCTTCCGCCTGGTATTGTTCAATTAATAAATTCAGAGTATGATTAAGAGATTCATTGTTTGTTTGAGCGCTCAGCTGGCTATTTGTAGTGGCTATGGCCAGGAACAGACTGCCGACAGAGAAATTGCTGGTAATCCAAACCAAACTATTGCCGTAAAAGATTTTATTGACAAGGGCAAGGAGCCCAAAGATTCGATGGGGGCGACTGCCGCGACAACCGGGAACAGTGTCTTCAAGCGGTGGTTTCCCCATGCTTTTAAGCGGGACACAGCAGGTATAGAAGGACAGGCGCCGGCGAGCGAGCCTTTTGCTTTCGGGGATTTTTCCTGGCTGAACGGGAACAGCCGGAAGACGACGCCGCCTGCGCTGGACAGCAAGTATTTCACAGGGGACTTCACGTTGGATCTGAACTATACGCATTCCTATAACGGTCCTATTGACAATACGGTGGTAGGATCGACGGCGCTGGCGAGGAACAACGAGCTTCAGCTTTCTTTTTTGGGATTTGGCGGGGACCTGCATGTGGATCATGTCCGTGGCCGGATCATGATGCAGTTCGGTACCCGGTCGACGGTAGTGCCCCGTAATGACGGAAGCAGCTACAGAGGTCAATACGACCTCCAGACGATCTACCGGTATATCAGCGAGGCTTACGCTGGTTACCATTGGGATACCTGGCATGGGATCAACCTGGATGCGGGTATCTTTATGTCCTATATCGGGTTATTCTCCTATAACAATTTTGAGAACTGGGGCTACCAGCCTTCTTATACGTCGGACAATACACCCTGGTTCTTCAATGGGTTGCGGTTGCAGACTTTCCCTACGGACAAGCTGAAAGTGGAACTCTGGTTGGTCAATGGCTGGCAGAGCTACGGGATGTTCAATAATTCGCCAGGCGCGGGATTTTCCATCTATTACCGGCCCAAGGAAACAGTGGACTATGTGGCTAACTTTTATTACGGGAAAGATGCCCAGGGATTTCCAGGCCGTTACCGTCTCCATAGCGACAATAGTTACCAGCTGCGGTATTTCAACCGTAAGCATGGATTTGTTACAAAAGCTGCTTTTTCCATTACTGGCGATATCGGTGTTGAGAATGGGGGTGGGATCAGCCCTTTCGGGAAAGGCACGAAGGGAACTGCCAGCTACAAGCCCGCTCAGAATTTCATCAGCGGCATGATCTATAACCGGCTGTGGTTTGGCGAGAAGCAGAAATTCGCCTGGACGGTTGGCGGCGGTTATATGCATAACCCCGGGCAGTACCTGGTGCTGGCGCCTACCGGATATGCCGATACATTATTCCAGCAACAAACCGGTTCGGGGTCGACTTTTGACGCATGGGACTGCTCTACTTCTATCGATTATATGCCCAGGCAGAACCTGACGTTGAAAATAGAGTATGTACACCGGGCTGTTAATAATATCGGGGCCGCTCCCGGTACGCAGGCGCTGACGGGTTATTTTGCCGGTCATGGCGGGGTGACTTCTCCTACCGGTTATGCCAATACGGGAGGTTATACTTATACTTCCAACGGGGCCTCCATTGCACCTCCACTTTCCAGCTGGGGAGGTTGGATGCCCGATATGGTCAATAAAGAAGACCGGATTGTACTGGCAGTGCTGGTGAGATTCTAGCCAGTCTTGCCGGAGCTTAGTTGTGTTACTATGATAAAAACAAATATTCTGATAACAGATGATGCAGACGGGTTGCGAAGGCTTTTAAAGAGGGTCATTTCGTTAGAAGGCTATATTGTATATGAAGCCCCGGACCTCAGGACGGCAGAAAAAATTCTGAGCAAGGCGGAGATAGATGTCATTGTCAGTGATGTCAGGCTGCCGGACGGTAGCGGACTGGATTTCACCCGCGCTGTCAAGGTCAGGTATCCTGCGGTGGAGGTGATCCTGCTCACCGCCTTTGCACAGGTTTCGGATGCTGTGGAAGCGATGAGGTCCGGGGCTTTTGATTATATCAGTAAAGGGGAGGACGATGAAAAGCTACTGCCATTGATTGCCGGTGCGATCGAAAAATCGCTCCTGCAAAGGCGGGCCAAAAAGCGGGAGGCAAGGAGGACTCACACTTTGAATTTTGACAGTATAGTAGGTCAGTCGCACATTTTGCTGCAGGCCAAGGAGATAGCGAGTAAGGCCGCTCTTTTAGATGGGACGGTAATGCTGCGGGGAGAGACGGGGACGGGAAAGGAATTATTTGCCCGGGCTATTCATGCGGGTAGCCGGCGGAGCGCTCATCCGTTTGTAACGCTGAACTGCGGCGCGCTTCCTGACGGTCTGCTGGAGAGAGAACTATTCGGCTACAAAACCGGGTCTTTGGCAAACGCCATGAAAGACAAACGTGGCTTGATAGAAGAGGCGAATGGAGGAACGCTTTTTCTCGATGAGATCGAAGCAATGCCTGCCGGATTGCAGGCAATGCTGTTGAGAATGCTGGAGACGGGGCAATACTATAAGGTAGGTGGCTCGACGTCGCTGGAGATGGATGTACGAATTCTATCGGCGACCAACGGTTCTATACAAAAAGAAATGAGCGATGGAAAATTCAGGGAAGACTTGTTCTACCGGCTGAATATGTTTTCCATCGATATTCCGCCCTTACGGGACAGGGATAAGGATATTTCCTTACTGGCGGAACATTTTATACAATTATTTGCAGATAGAATGAACAGGAAGCTGGAGGGAATGGATAAGGAATTCCTGCTCATGCTGGAAAGCTGGCCCTGGAAAGGGAACGTGCGTGAACTGAGGAATGTGATCGAGAGGGCTGTGATCCTGGAAAACGGTAAGTTACTGTCACGAAATAGCCTGCCGCTGGAGCTGCTGACTAAAGGACATCAACCGCAATATATACCGGCATTCGACCTGGCCAGCATAGAGAAGCTGCATATCCAGCGGGTATTGGATTATACCCGGGGGAATAAGGTAGAGGCGGCGAGATTGTTGAATATCGGATTGACGACGGTGTATAGGAAGATCGAGGAATATGGATTGGATTGAGGGTCGGCGAGGGTTTAGAAGGAATATACTGCGGCCAGGAGAAAGCTGGCGGCGGTGCGGGTAAGGGCGCCGTCGTGGTGTGTGTAGATGGGGGTATTGGCGTTTTCCAGGCGAAATTCGGGGATAAAGGTGAGGCCGCCCGCTTTGAAGTTGGCGGAGAGGGTGGTGGCTAGCAGGCTGGCCGGGGCGGGAAGACGGGTATCTTTTTCGTCATTGAAATATTCTGTGCGTAAGGTAAGTCCGTACCAGCTGCCGGGGTCAATGTTGAGATAAAGGGCGGAGCCCCACCAGCAATGCGAGGAAGCATATTTCTCGCTGGCCAGGCTGGACTTGTTGACGCTGCTGTTGAAGCCGAAGCTGAAGAAGGTGCTGGTCCTTGCCGTCAATACGAAATCATACTGGTGGGTCCGGTTGTCTTCGATGTCAAGCCCGCCTACATAATTGAGGTAGAGTTTCAGGTTGTCGCTGGGAGCGTAGCTGTATTGGGCGATGATGTTTTTGTTGTTGTGTCCGTCGGAGGGGATGCTTCTGAAGTCGTTAGGGTTGGCGATACCGATCATCAGCCCGCTTTTCCCGGCAGTAAAATCTGCTTTGACCCCGGTATGGGAGAAGGGGCCGTTGGTAAAGAGATAGGACATGCTATAGTTGCGGTTGGCGCCGGCATCCGGTGATTCGTAACAAAGATGGGTAGCCCAGGCGCCGGCGGTGACTTTCAACCAGTGGTTAAAGGAATAGCTGATGTATAATTGTTTGATGGCCTGCGCAATTCCTTTGTCATTGTAGGCAAAGTCGCGTTCGCGGGGGCCGACTCCGAGGTCGGCGACCATATCTACGCGGGCTGTACGGTGTTCGAGCTTAATGCCGGCCATGCCGAGGTTGAATTGGTTGTGGGAGTTGGTAAAACTGGTAAAGTTGTTTTTATCCGTCCGGGCAAGGTCATAGCGGTAGTAGAGGTCGGCGGAGCCGGTGATGATAAGGGCCGGAGTGGGATGACTGCAGGTAGTATCCGGGGAGGACTGGGAAGCGGCGGATGAGGGGGAGGATTGGGCCCAGCCGGTAAGGGAAAAGGCGCTTGCCAAAATGGAAATTGAGAAACTCATAAGTTTGTTCATTTTGGGATGGTTTTGGTTGAATTGCGGTAAAAAACTGGTATATATGATGCTAATTTAAATAAAATAGATATTTTGTCTTTATAAATATTACATGTGTATATTTTTAATGTGAATGAAAATTACGTATAAAATATTACCATATAGGTAATTACGTAAGTAGCGGGGAAAAATGGAGAAAAAAAATATCGAAGTTTTCTAAAAAATGTAAAAAATATTGAATGAAAGAAGGCGGGGAAAGGGCGCGAAATAAAAAAGGCCGGCTTTGGGGCCGGCCATTTTATAATTGATGATGTTTTTTAGAGGGCGATGATGCTTTGGTCTTTTCTTTCGAGCAGGGAGGCGCCGACGAGGTATTCATCGACTTTGCGGGCGCATTCGCGGCCTTCGCTGATGGCCCAGACGACGAGGGACTGGCCGCGGCGCATATCGCCGGCTGTGAAGACCTTGGCGATGTTGGTCACGTAGTTTTTTTCGCTGGCTTTTACGTTGCCTCTTTCGTCGAGTTCGACGTCGAGCTCTTTGAGCAGGCCGTGGTGCTGGGGATGGACAAAGCCCATGGCCAGGAGGGCGAGCTCACAGGGGAGTTCTGTCTCGCTGCCGGGTATTTCTGTGAATTGGGCGGTCCGGCCGTCTTCGGTCATTTTCCATTCCAGTTTCACTGTCTTGAGCGCTTTGAGGTTTCCTTTCCCGTCGCCGATGAACTCCTTAGTGGCGATGGCCCAATGTCTGTCGGCGCCTTCTTCGTGAGAGGAAGAGGTTTTCAGGACCATGGGATAAGTGGGCCAGGGCATGAAGGTGGTGCGGGCGTGCGGCGGCTTGGGCATGAGCTCAAACTGGGTAACCGAGATGGCTTTGTGGCGATTGGACGTACCTACGCAGTCGCTGCCGGTGTCACCGCCGCCGATGACGACGACGTTTTTGTTGGTAGCCCAGATATCTTCTTCCTGGACGGGAAGGGAGCTGACTCGCCGGTTTTGTTGTTTCAGGAAGTCCATTGCGAAGTGGACGCCTTTCAGGTCGCGGCCGGGGATGGGCAGGTCGCGGGGAATAGTGGAGCCTCCTGCGAGTACAATGGCGTGGTATTCGCGGAGCAAGTCGTTGATGCTGATGTTCGTCCCTACTTCGGAATTGCATTTGAAGGTGATGCCGGCTTCCTCCATGAGGCGGATACGGCGGGCGACAACCCATTTTTCAAGTTTGAAGTCGGGGATGCCATAGCGGAGCAGGCCGCCGGGTTCGTCGTCTCTTTCAAAGACGGTGACGGTGTGGCCGGCAGCATTGAGCTGGTCGGCGGCTGCGAGTCCGGCCGGGCCGGAGCCTACGATGGCAACTTTTTTGCCGGTGCGCAGGGCCGGGTGGTTGGCTTTTACAAAACCTTTATCGAAGGCTATTTCGATGATGTGTTTTTCGATTTCCTCGATGGCTACCGGGGGTTGGTTGATGCCCAGTACGCAGCTGCTTTCGCAGGGAGCCGGGCAGATGCGGCCGGTGAACTCGGGGAAGTTATTGGTGGAGCTGAGGATCTCATAGGCCTCCTGCCATTGTTGGCGGTAGACGGCGTCATTGAATTCGGGGATGACGTTACCCAGGGGGCAGCCGCTGTGGCAAAAGGGGATGCCGCAGTCCATGCATCTCGCGGCCTGCTTATTTAATTCCTGGCCAGAGAAAACGTTGACAAATTCTTTATAGTCGTTCTTTCTCTCCGGCACGGGGCGTTTAGAGGGTAGTTCGCGGGTGAACTCCAAAAATCCGGTTGGTTTGCCCATGTTTATATCATTTTAGAGGTGGCGCGGTCACAGAGAACAACGGAGTGGCTGAGTCACACATGAGAGCCGACTCCGCGTTCTCATACTTTTAATGAGTTGTTCTCTGTGGCCGGCCGGCTTTTTCCAGTAATGCTTTTTTATAATCTGTCGGGAACACTTTTACAAATAGCTGGAGTTGGTTTTCAAAATCATCCAGTACAAATTTTGCGACGGTGCTGCCGGTGTAGGCGTAGTGTCGTTGGATCATGTCTTTCAGCTCGCTGATGTCGCCTTCTCCAACGGGGTCCAGCTCTACCATTTCGCGGTTGCAGCGTCCGGTGAATTGGCCGCGGACATCGTATACGTATGCGATGCCACCACTCATCCCGGCTGCAAAATTCCTGCCGGTGTCACCCAGGATAACGACCCTGCCGCCCGTCATGTATTCGCAGCCGTGGTCGCCGACGCCTTCGACGACAGCCTTTACACCGGAGTTGCGGACAGCAAAGCGTTCGCCGGCCTTACCACGGATGAATGCTTCACCGGAGGTAGCGCCATAGAAGGCTACGTTACCGATGATGCTGTTCTCTTCGGGGACGAATCCTGCATTCTGCGAAGGATAGACGACGAGCCGTGCACCGGAAAGACCCTTACCAAAATAATCATTGGCGTCGCCTTCGAGCTCGAGGTTCACCCCATGGGTATTGAAGGCTCCGAAGCTCTGGCCGGCTGTACCGGTGAGTTTAAAGTGAATGGTGTCTTCGGGAAGGCCTGCGCCTTTATATTTTTTCGATATCTCGTTGGAGAGAATGGTTCCCAGCGTGCGGTCTGTATTTCGAATCTTGAATTCGGCAAATACTTTTTGCTGGTGCTCCAGGGCTGGTTTTGCCGCTTCCAGCAATTTCCAGTCGAGGACGTCTGTAAGACCATGGTCTTGTTCTTCTTGTTTGTGCAGGCCTGTATACAGGGAAGCCGGCTCTTTGTACAGAATGGGAGAGAGGTCCAGCTTGCTGTATTTCCAGTGGGTGATGTCTTCCCTGATCTGCAGGCTGTCGACCTGGCCGACCATTTCATCGATGGTATGGAATCCGAGCTCGGCCATTATCTCTCTTAGTTCCTGGGTAATGAACTTGAAGAAATTGACCACGTGGTCGGCGTCGCCGGTGAAGCGTTTGCGTAATTCGGGGTCTTGTGTTGCGACACCGACGGGGCAGGTGTTGAGGTGGCATTTACGCATCATGATGCAGCCTTCGACAACGAGGGCTGTCGTGGCGAGGCCCCATTCTTCGGCCCCCAGTAAGGTGGCGATGGCGATGTCGCGGCCGGTCTTCATCTGTCCGTCGGCTTGTAATACTACGCGACTGCGCAGCTTGTTTTTAACCAGGGTCTGGTGGGATTCGGCGAGGCCGAGTTCCCAGGGCAGGCCTGCGTGACGGACGGAGCTAAGCGGGGAAGCGCCGGTACCCCCGTCGTGACCGGCGATAAGGATCACGTCGGATTTAGCCTTGGCGACTCCGGCTGCGATGGTGCCTACTCCGGCTTTTGATACGAGCTTGACGCTGATACGGGCCGCGCGGTTGGCGTTTTTCAGGTCGAAGATCAGCTGCGCGAGGTCTTCGATAGAATAAATATCGTGGTGGGGCGGTGGAGAGATGAGGCCAACTCCGGGTGTGGAGTGTCTCACTTTACCGATCCATTCGTCGACTTTATGTCCGGGTAGCTGGCCGCCTTCCCCGGGTTTTGCACCCTGGGCCATTTTGATCTGCAGTTCGTCGGCCATTGTCAGGTAGTAGCTGGTGACACCGAAGCGGGCGGAGGCGACCTGTTTGATGGCGGAGCGCATGCTATCGCCGTTGGGCAGGGGCTCGTAACGGGACTCGTCTTCACCACCTTCACCGGTATTGCTTTTACCGCCGAGGCGGTTCATGGCTATGGCAAGGGTGGAGTGGGCTTCGTGACTGATGGAGCCAAAGGACATAGCGCCTGTCGCAAATCGCCTGTAAATGCTTTCAGCGGGTTCGACTTCGTCCAGGGAAATGGAAGGGCGGTTACGCTTGAAGGTGATCATGCTGCGGAGGGTGGCGGCCTTGTCACATTGGTCGTTGACCAGCTTGGAGTATTTTTTGAACGTGTTGTAGTCGTTCATCCGGGTAGAATATTGCAGGAGGTGGATCGTGTTGGGGTTGAAAAGGTGGAATTCGCCTTTTCTCTTCCACTGATAGATACCGCCTACGGGGAGTCTTTCTACGGGGATGTCTTTCCGGCTGAAGGCGAAATAGTGCTTGGCCAGGGTTTCCCGGGCTATTTCGTCGAGCCCCATCCCTTCGATGCGGGAGGTGGCGCCGGTAAAGTATTTATCTACCACGGACCTGTTGAGGCCGATGATCTCGAAGATCTGGGCGCCCTGATAGGACTGAAGGGTCGAGATGCCCATTTTCGAAAAGACTTTCAGCAGGCCTTCGTTTACGGCCTTGATATAGTTTTTCTTCAGATATTCGGCGTCGAGTGTCGTTTGCAGCTTGTCATTGAGCTTCATATCCCGGATGCTGGACAGGGCCAGGTAGGGGTTGATGGCTGTGGCGCCGAAGCCGATGAGGCAGGCGAAGTGGTGCACTTCCCATACGTCGCCTGCTTCCACGATGATGCCTACCTGTCCCCTGTATCCTTTGCGGATGAGGTGGTGGTGGACGGCGGCGGTAGCGAGCAAGGACGGGATAGGTGCGTGGTCGGAGTCGATAGCCCTGTCGGTGAGGATGAGCACTTCGAATCCATCTTCTACGGCATCTACTGCATACCGGCAGAGGCGGTCGATACCGGCCTTGAGGGAGCCCGGTTTGCCGTCTGCGCGGAAGTAGGTCTGGAGGGTCTTGGCCTGGAAGACGCCGGTGTCGATGCTGCGTATCTTTTCCAGTTCGTGGTTGCTGAGAACGGGATGTTTCAGGGCCACGCTATGGCAGGCCAGGGGGTCTTCTTCCAGCAGGTTGCTATTGCCGCCGGCGAAGGTCGCAAGCGACATGACCAGGCGCTCGCGAATGGGATCGATGGGCGGATTGGTCACCTGTGCAAATAGTTGTTTGAAATAGCTGCTGAGGTGCTGGGGTTGGTCGCTGAGGACGGCCAGCGGCACGTCGGTGCCCATGGAGCCAAGGGGTTCCTTGCCGTCGAGGGCCATGGGAGCGATGATCGTATCGAGGTCTTCGATGGAATAACCGAATGCTTTCTGGTATTTGAAGATCTGGTCGTGTTCGAGGTGGGTGAAGAGGACCCGGGGTTCGGGCAGCTCTTCGAGCCGGATCTTGTATTTGTTGAGCCATTCTGCGTAGGGTTGCCGTGAGCAGATGGCGCTTTTCAATTCGTCATCGCTGATGATCCTTTCCTGTTCGAGGTCGACGACGAACATTTTGCCGGGCTGCAGCCTGCCTTTCTCCTTGATGAGTTTCGGATCGACGGGCAGGACGCCGGTTTCGGAGGCCATGATCACGCGATCGTCTGTGGTGACGCAATAACGGGAAGGGCGAAGGCCGTTGCGGTCGAGGGTCGCACCGATGATCCTGCCGTCTGTGAAGGAGATGGAGGCCGGGCCGTCCCAGGGTTCCATGATGGAGGCGTGGAATTCGTAGAACGATTTTTTAACGGGGTCCATATCCTCGTTACCGTCCCAGGCTTCCGGGATCAGCATCATCATGACATGGGGCAGGGAGCGGCCGCAAAGGGTGAGCAGCTCGATGACATTGTCGAGACAGGCCGAGTCGGATTGGCCTTCTGTGATGATGGGCAGCAGCATATCCATCTCTTCCTTGGAGAAATAGGGGGTGGTGAAACCCTTTTCACTGGTCTTTAACCAGTTGAGGTTACCCTGCAGCGTGTTGATCTCGCCGTTATGGGCGATATAGCGAAAGGGTTGGGCCAGTTTCCAGGAAGGGAAGGTGTTGGTAGCAAAGCGGGAGTGGATGAGGCCGAATGCAGAGACGACCCGTTTGTTGGAAAGGTCCGGAAAATAATTCCTTACCTGGCCGCTGGTGAGCTGACCTTTGTAGATAACGGTTTTATAAGAGAGGGAAGCCACGTAGAAGCCGATGGCGTCCTTTTTGATCGTGTTGTTGATGGTATTGCTGGCGTAGTTGCGCAGCAGGAACAGCTTTCGTTCGAAGTCATCGGGCTGTTTGATATGGTCGGGGCAGGCGATGAACACCTGTTCCATCTCGGGCTCGACGGACAGGGCGGTGGGGCCGATGCCGTCGGGGTTAACGGGCACTTTGCGGTAGCCCAATATTTCCAGGCCCAGTTTCTCCGCTGAGCGGGTGAAGATGTCGCGGCATTCCTCTTTCAGCCGGATGTCGCGGGGGAAGAAGAGCATTCCGACGCCGTATTTGCCATAAGGCGGAAGATGGACGCCGAGGCGTACACATTCGTCGAAGAAGAATTCGTGGGGCGTCTGGATCATAATACCGGCGCCATCCCCGGTATTGTTTTCACAACCGCAGGCCCCGCGGTGCTCCATGTTCTCAAGGATCGTCAGGGCATCCGAGACGATCTGATGGGATTTGTTGCTCTTGATGTTGGCAACGAACCCGATGCCACACGCATCGCGTTCAAACTCAGGGGAGTAAAGTCCGTTATTGATCATGTTTTTGCTAGCAAATTAGACGTTATTCAATTTTTTACGGGAATCATTAGAATTTCTTATGGCTTTTGCAATGATCAAGCGAATAAAAGTACGAAATAATTACGATTTTTTAAGATATTGATTAAATAGTTTGTCCACAGGATTAGTAGGATTGTGCACAGGCCCGGTGCAGGCGGGGGTTACGGGTCGGGCGGCCACGAGGGGTGGCGAGCTTAGACAAGGTAACCGAACAGGGTGTCGTCTTTGTTGAGCTCGGTATACGTGACATTATACAGGGCCATGTTTTTGAGCAGGGCGGTATAATCTTCTTTTGCCGTCAGCTCGATGCCTACGAGGGCAGGGCCGGATTCTTTGTTGTGCTTCTGAATATATTCGAAGCGGGTGATGTCGTCGTTGGGACCCAGCACGTGGTTGACGAACTCTTTGAGGGCGCCGGGGCGCTGGGCGAAGGTGACGAGGAAATAATGTTTCAGGCCTTCGTATTGCAGGGAGCGTTCTTTTATTTCCTGCATACGATCGATATCGTTGTTGCTGCCGCTGACGACGCAGACGACGGTCTTTCCTTTTATTTCGGTGGCATAATCGTCGAGGGCTGCGATGCTGAGGGCGCCGGCGGGTTCGACGACGATGGCGTTCTCGTTATAGAGCTGGAGGATTGTAGAGCATACTTTTCCTTCGTTGACGAGGTGCATGTCATCGAGTACTTCGTGGCAGATGCCATAGGTGATGTCACCGACGCGTCGGACGGCGGCGCCGTCGACGAAGCGTTCGATATTGCCGAGGGTGACGGGGTGGCCGGCGTCGAAGGCTGCGCGCATGGATGGGGCGCCTTCCGGTTCGATGCCGATGACTTTGGTAGCCGGGGAAAAGATCTTGAAATAAGCGCCTGTTCCGGCAGCCAGTCCGCCGCCGCCTACGGGTACGAAAAGGTAGTCAATGCCCTGGAGGTCTTCGAGTATCTCCAAGGCAACCGTGCTTTGGCCTTCGATGATGCGAAGATCTTCGAAGGGGGGGATGAAGGTCATGTCGTGCTCTTCGGTGAATTGTTTTGCGGCTACGGCGCAGTCGTCGAAGGTATCACCGATAAGGACGATCTCGATATTATTTTCCCCGAACATCCGGGTCTGGTTGACTTTTTGGCGGGGGGTGATGATGGGCATGAAGACGACACCCTTTACTCCCAGCTTACGGCAGGAGTAGGCGAATCCCTGGGCGTGGTTGCCGGCGCTGGCGCAGACGACGCCTTTTTTGAGCTGTTCGGTCGTCAGGCTGACCATCATGTTGTAGGCGCCTCTTAATTTATAAGAGCGGACTACCTGGAGGTCCTCCCGTTTTAAGTACACTTTACAATCATATTTTTTGGAGAGAGAGTGATTGTAGGTGAGGGGGGTACGGTTGACGATGTTCTTTAACCGTTGTGCGGCGGCATGGAAGTCCAGCCCCCAGCTCTTCCCGGAGAGAGAGCGGGGGGTGGATGATCCTTTTATTGTTGTAAGGTCTGACATTAGTGTGTGTTAGTGTGTGACCGCGGTTTTTTGTGCAGCGGCGGCGGGGTGATTTTCGGGACGAAGGCTTCTGACGGTTTTTCCGGCCTGCCAGAGTTCGCTTTCGCGCAGCTCTTTCAGCTCGGCATCGAGTTTTTCGCGGTAGTCGGCCTGGCTGTTGGAGTCGATGGAGCGCTGGGATTCTTTACCGGCTGCTACGCTTTCGTAGAGTTCGGTGAAGACGGGCAGGGTAGCATCGCGGAATTTCTTCCACCAGTCGAGGGCGCCTCTTTGCGCGGTGGTAGAGCAGTTGGCGTACATCCAGTCCATGCCGTTTTCGGCGACGAGGGGCATGAGGGATTGGGTCAGCTCTTCTACTGTCTCGTTGAAGGCTTCGGAGGGCGTGTGGCCTTTTTTACGTAAGACTTCATATTGCGCGGCGAAGATACCCTGGATAGCGCCCATGAGGGTACCGCGTTCGCCGGTGAGGTCACTGTATACTTCTTTGCGGAAGTCGGTTTCAAACAGGTATCCGGAGCCGACGGCGATGCCCAGGGCGACGACGCGATCTTTGGCTTTACCGGTAGCATCCTGGAAGATGGCGTAGGAGCTGTTCAAGCCGCGGCCTTGCAGGAACATACGGCGTAATGAAGTGCCGGAGCCTTTGGGGGCGACCAGGAATACGTCTACGTCTTTGGGAGGAATGATGCCGGTCTGTTCGTTGAACGTGATGCCGAAGCCGTGGGAGAAATAAAGAGCTTTACCTGGCGTGAGGTGTTTCTTTACTGTTGGCCACAGGGCTATCTGGGCTGCATCGCTGAGCAGGTAGCAAATAATGGTGCCGCGTTGCAGGGCTTCTTCGATCTCGAACAGGGTTTCGCCGGGGACGAAGCCATCGCGGACGGCTTTGTCCCAGGTCTTGGAATTCTTGCGTTGACCAACTATGACATTGATGCCATTATCTTTCTGATTCAGCGCCTGGCCCGGGCCCTGTACGCCATAGCCGATGACAGCAATTGTCTCTTTACTCAGAACCTGTTGTGCTTTGGCGAGAGGGAATTCTTCGCGGGTGACTACATTTTCCTCCACACCGCCGAAATTGAGTTTTGCCATTTTTCCTTATTTTATTGGTTTGTTTTTGAATGGGATTTTTTGAATGGTTGATGGTGACGGGTTACATGCTAAAGACCTTGTCCTGCTGGTCGAGGTATTGGTTTTCCACGACCTCTTCGCCGGGTTCGGTCAGTTCGAATTCTTTAAGTTTTTCGTGGAAGCCTGAGCTAGCCTTGATGATGGCTACCCGGGCGCTGCGAACGAATTCGATGAGGCCGAGGGGTTCGAGGACTTCGACGAGGCGGTCGGTCTCTTCGCGCTGGCCGGTGGTCTCGAAAACGGTGTAATCCTTACGGATGACTACGGCGCGGGCGCCATACTCTCTTAACAGTCTTTCCACTTTTACCTTCTCGGCGATGGCGTCGGTGGACACTTTGTAGAGGGCCAGTTCCTGCCAGATGATCTCGTCATTGGTGTTGAAGTAGGCTTTCAGGATCTCGACCTGTTTTTCCAGCTGGCGGCAGAGTTTGCGGACGACTTCCTCCGTTTCATTGATGACGATGGTGAAGCGGTGGATGCCTTCTACTTCCGACGGAGAGGTATTGAGGCTTTCGATATTGATTTTCCTCCTGGAAAATAATATAGCGATGCGGTTGATGAGACCGATCTGGTTTTCCGTGTAGACGGTGATGGTATATTCCTGTTTATTTGGGTTCATGACATTATAGTTTAATGGCTTCTATGCGTAATCTTTTGTAGTTGCCGTACCAGGTTTGGTTCCGATAGTTGGTGGGCCGCACTGCTTCCTGTATCTCGTCGAGTACCGGTTCAACAGCGGAATCGGGGATATTGTTGAAGAAGGCGTTGCCGAACATTTTGATCCAGTCTTTGATGCCATTCTCCGTATCCTGCAATTCGGTGGGCCGGTCGAAATGCGACGCGAACCGGATGCGGAACCCTCTTTTTTCCAACAGGGTGGTGTATTCGCCGACGGAGGGGAAGTACCAGACCTGTGTGGCGGCGTTGCTATAGTAGCCGTGGCGGGTGAGGGCTTTGCGGGTAGCTACGACTATTTCTTCCACGTTGCCTTTACCGCCCATTTCCAGGATGAGCCGGCCGCCGGTGCGGAGGTTCCGGTAAATGTTGTCGATGGCATTTTCCTTCTCCAGTACCCAGTGAAGGGCGGCGTTGGAAAAGATGGCGTCGAAGGGGGTGTCGAAGTGGAAGTCGGTAGCCGAGCGCACCTGGAAGTCGAGGTCCGGGTAGGCGGCCTTGGCCCTTTCGATCATGGAAGTGGATTTGTCGATGCCGACAACCCGTGCTCCGGCCCGGGCGATGAGGTTGGTCAGGTAACCGGTGCCGCAGCCCAGGTCCAGGATGCGTTCGCCTTGTTGGGGCGCGAGCTGGTGGACGACGTCCTCGCCGTATTTGAAGACAAAGTTATGTTTGTCGTCATAGAGGCGGGCATTCCAGTGGGTGGAAGGCCGCTGGGTGGCGGAGAGGGGTGTGTTATCGTGGTCTGCTGTTGTCATAGTCGGTTTATTTAAGTCTTATCTCGCTTACGCTGCAACCCTGGGGCACCATGGGAAACACGTTGTTCTCTTTGCCGGTGAATACTTCCAGCAGGTAGGCGCCGTCGTGGTCGAGCATGGCTTTTACAGCGGCTTCCAGGTCTTTGCGGTCCGAGATGCTTTGTCCTTCGATGTAATAAGCTTTTGCCAAAGCGACAAAGTCCGGGCTGGTGATGTCGACAAAGCTGTAGCGTTTGTCATGGAAGAGCTGTTGCCATTGGCGGACCATGCCGAGGAAGCGGTTGTTCAGGATGATTATTTTGACTGCGGCGCCGAACTGCATGATGGTGCCTAATTCCTGCAGGGTCATCTGGAAGCCGCCGTCGCCGATGATGGCTACTACGGTGCGGTCGGGGGCTCCAAATTTGGCTCCGATGGCTGCGGGTAATCCGAATCCCATGGTGCCGAGGCCGCCGGAGGGGATATTGCTTTTGGTCTCGTTGAACCGGGCATAACGGCAGGCGACCATCTGGTGCTGGCCGACGTCTGTGACGATGATGGCATTACCGCCCGTGAGTTCGTTGAGCACCTTTATTACTTCGCCCATGGTCATTTCGTCGGAGGTGGGGTTCAGCTCGTCATGGATGACTTCTTCGTCTTCCTTTTTATAGGCGTCTTTGAACTTTTGATGCCATTCGGGGTGGGATTTTTTTTGTACTGCTTCTGTCAGCAGGGGGAGGGTTTCTTTGCAATCACCCCAGACGGGTACGGTAGCTTTTACATTTTTATCGATCTCGGCGGGGTCGATGTCCAGGTGGATGACCTTTGCCTGTTTGGCGTATTTATCGAGGCGGCCCGTGACGCGGTCGTCGAAGCGCATGCCAACGGCAATCATTACGTCGCATTCGTTGGTGAGCAGGTTGGGGCCATAGTTACCGTGCATGCCGAGCATACCGACGTTGAGCGGGTGGTCGGTGGGCAGGGCGCTGAGTCCGAGGATGGTCCAGGCTGCGGGGATGCCGCTTTTTTCTACGAAGGCCTGGAACTCTTTTTCTGCCTTACCCAGGATCACGCCCTGGCCGAAGAGGATAAAGGGTTTTTTCGCTTCGTTGATCAGTTCCGCTGCTTCGGTGATATATTCCTTACGAACGATGGGCTTTGGGCGGTAGCTGCGGATGTGCTGGCAGCGCGTATATCCTTCGTAGTTAAATTTTTGGATCTGTGCATTTTTTGTGATGTCGATGAGCACCGGGCCGGGGCGACCGCTGCCGGCGATGTAAAAGGCCTTTGCCAGTACGGAAGGTATTTCGGTGGCGTCGGTGACCTGGTAGTTCCATTTGGTGACCGGCGTGGTGATATTGATGACGTCTGTTTCCTGGAAGGCATCGGTTCCAAGCAGGTGGGCGAAGACCTGGCCGGTAACGCAGACAAGGGGGGTACTATCGATCATGGCGTCGGCCAGGCCGGTAACCAGGTTGGTGGCGCCGGGGCCGCTGGTAGCGAATACGACTCCTGTCCTGCCGGAGGAGCGGGCATATCCCTGGGCAGCGTGGATGCCGCCTTGTTCGTGGCGAACGAGGATATGCTTCAGCTTGTCGCGGTAGTCGTACAGGGCGTCATAGATCGGCATGATAGCGCCGCCGGGATAACCGAAGATGGTGTCAACGCCTTCTTCGAGAAAGGCTTCGAGTACGGCGGCGGAGCCACTCAACTCCCGCACCACCGGGGCTGACTTTGCGGGTGCAGCGGCCTTGGGCTTTGAAGGGGTGTTTTTGGGGGTTGCTGTTGCGTTGCTCATATACTAAGTTTTAATTTGATTGTTGTTATGCTTCGTCGGTTACGCAGCCTTCGGCGGCGTTTTTAACCTGTCTTGCATATTTAAAAAGAAGACCCCGGGTTGCTTTCAGGGCCGGCTGTTTCCAGGCGGCCTTTCTTTTGGCGAGCTCTTCGGGGCTGACCTTTAACGTGATGGTATTCTTTGTGGCATCGAGTTCGATGATGTCTTCATCATGGACGAAGGCGATGGCGCCGCCTTGATGGGCCTCGGGGGTGATGTGACCTACGACGAAGCCGTGGGTGCCACCGCTGAAGCGGCCATCGGTGATGAGGGCGATGCTTTTGCCCAGGCCGGCGCCGATGAGGGCGGAGGTGGGTTTGAGCATTTCGGGCATACCGGGTGCGCCGACGGGGCCGACGTACCGGATGACTACTACGTCGCCGGCCTTTATCTTGCCGGAGTTGATGCCATTGATGAGTTCGTGTTCGCCGTCGAAGACACGGGCTGTGCCTTCGAAGCGTTCGCCTTCCTTGCCGCTGATCTTAGCTACGCTGCCGCCTTCGGCCAGATTGCCGTAAAGGATCTGGAGGTGGCCGGTGGCTTTGATAGGGTTTTCCAGGGGCTTGATGATATCTTGTTTTGTAAAGTCGAGACTTGGGATATCCTTCAGGTTTTCGGCGAGTGTCTGGCCGGTGACGGTGAGGCAGTCGCCGTGCAGCAGTCCTTTTTCGAGCAGGTATTTCATGACGGAGGGTATACCGCCATGTTCGTGAAGGTCCTGCATGAGGTATTTGCCGCTGGGCTTAAAGTCAGCCAGTACGGGGATGCGGTCGCTGATGGCCTGGAAATCGTCCTGGGTGAGCGGGACGTCTACGCTGCGGGCCATGGCGATAAGGTGCAGGACGGCATTGGTGCTGCCGCCGAGGATCATGATGGTCGTGATCGCATTCTCGAAGGCTTTCCGGGTCATGATGTCGCGGGGCTTGATATCTTTTTCGAGCAGGTTGAGGATGGCTGCTCCTGCGTCGAGGCATTCTTTCTTTTTGTCTTCGCTGAGGGCCGGATTGGAGGAAGAGAAGGGGAGGCTCATGCCCAGGGCTTCGATGGCGGAGGCCATGGTGTTAGCGGTATACATACCACCGCAGGCGCCTGCGCCGGGGCAGGAATTGCGGACGATACCCTGGAAGTCTGCTTCGTCGAGCTTACCGGCGATCTTTTGTCCCAGGGCTTCGAAGGAAGAGACGATGTTGAGGTCTTGTCCTTTATAGCGGCCCGGGGCGATGGTGCCGCCGTAGACCATGATCGAGGGTCGATTGAGCCGGCCCATGGCGATGAGGCAGCCGGGCATGTTCTTGTCACAGCCGGGCAGGGCGATGAGTCCGTCGTAGTATTGGGCGCCACAGATGGCTTCTATGGAGTCGGCGATGATATCGCGGCTAACCAGGGAGTAGCGCATGCCGTCGGTGCCGTTGGCCATGCCGTCGCTGACGCCGATGGTATTGAAGACAAGGCCGACAAGTTTTTTATCCCAGACGCCTTTTTTGACGATCTGCGCGAGGTCGTTGAGGTGCATGTTACAGGTGTTGCCGTCGTAGCCCATGCTGGCGATGCCCACTTGTGCTTTTGCGAGGTCTTCGTCTGTCAGTCCAATGCCATACAACATCGCCTGTGCGGCGGGTTGTGTCGTATCCTGAGTGAGTGTCTTGCTGTACTTATTTAATTCCATTTTGGTTATATAGTTTCTTCCGGGTTATATGGTTTCTTCCAGTTGATGTTGTTTTTCTATGACTCTGTCTTTGTAGGCTAATTGTACTTTCCGGCCGAGGGTAGCTGTCCAGGGTTTTGCAAATGCGGTGTCGTCGATGGAGGCCCAGCCGATGACTTCCGCGGCGGTGCCACAGAAGAAGGCGGAGTCTGCCGTTTTGAGCTGACTGATGGTAAACTGACCTTCTTCGACGGGGATATCCAGCTCCCGGCAGATCTCCAGCACGGTGGCGCGGGTGATGCCTGGCAGGATATTGCCTGTAGCGGGAGTGAAGAGCCGGCCATCTTTTTCGAAGAACATATTGGCGCCGGGTCCTTCTGCGATGAAGCCGTTCATATCGGTGAGCAGGGCCTCGTCGAAGCCTAGTCTTTTTGCTTCCTGGCTGGCCAGGATAGAATTGACATAGTGGCCGGACGCCTTTGCTTCTATTTTAAAACCTTTTGGGTTTGGGCGTTGGAAGGAGGAGGTCATGACCTTTAGCAATTTCTCGCCGAGGAAGGGGGCCATTTCCCAGGCCTGAATGACGGTATACGATTCGGTGTTGGGGTTAAAGCTCATATTGGCGGGGCCGTAGACAACCGGGCGGATATAGGCGTCCCGGAGGTTGTTGCGTTCCAGGATCTCATAGGTGGCTTCGATGAGCTGGGCTGTGCCGTAATTGTAGGGCATGTTGAGGGCTATCGCGGAGTTCTTCAGGCGGTCGTAGTGTTCGACGGGCTTGAAGATCTTCGTTGTGCCGGCGGCGGTGCGGTAGGAGCGGATGCCTTCGAATACGGCGTAGCCGTAGTGAAGGGACTGACCGTAGAGGTCGGTTTTTGCTTCCGATGCTTTGACAATGCTGCCATCCAGCCAGAGAACAGTGTTCTCGTTGTAATATGCCATGGTATGATTATGTTTAAAAAAAAGCGACCCGCCTTTGGGAGGCGGGTCGCTGGTATTTTGATTCTTAGTATTTATTTACCACCCTCCTCCCGGACTTACAGGAATAATAATCACCACGGCCACAATAATAATTATTGCTATTGCGGCTAGAATTTGCTTGCTGGTGATATTTAAACTGCGTTTTGCCAAGATGGATGTCATTCGTACTACGAATATACGTCCGCCTATTGAACAAACAAAGAACTTTTGCGACTATTTAAATAATAGTCGACTTTCTCAACTCGATATTCCCTTTATGGATATCGCCGGGAATTTTTCCTCCTACATAATCGCTGATCAGCTCACCGATGGTAGAGGTGAAATAGAAATTAATAGGGTCAATATCTTTTGTTACGAAGCCATTCTGCAGTGTCCAGTTGGCGGCTTCGCGTATTTTATCTGCCTCTGCGTTAAGGCCGAAGTGGTCGAGCAGCATGGCTGCAGACAGGATGCTGCCGAGAGGGTTGGCGATGTCCTTTCCGGCTGCCTGCGGGTAGGAGCCATGGATAGGTTCGAAGAGAGCCGCGCCTTTGCCGATGGAGGCCGAGGGTAACAGGCCCAGGGAACCGCTGATCACGCTGGCTTCATCGCTGATGATATCTCCAAACATGTTTTCCGTGAGGATTACGTCAAATTGTTTGGGGTTGAGGATGATCTGCATGGCTGCGTTGTCTACGAAGAGGAAGTCGACTTTGACGTCGGCGTACTGGCCGGCGATGTCCTGTACCACTTTCCGCCAGAGGCGGGAAGTTTCGAGTACGTTGGCTTTGTCGACCAGGGTCAGTTTTTTCCTGCGCTGCCGGGCTTGTTTAAAGGCAAGGTGAGCGATGCGTTCGATCTCATCGCGGGTATAGGTGCAATCGTCAGAGGCCTGTGTTCCTTCCGCATTGATCTCTTTTTTACCAAAGTAGATGCCGCCGGTGAGTTCCCGGTAGATGACAAAGTCTACATCTTCCAGGATCTTTGCTTTCAGCGGGGAAAGGTGCTGGAGGGACGGATAGGTGGTTACCGGGCGTATGTTGGCAAACAATTGCAGTGATTTCCGTAGTTTGAGCAGACCTTGTTCGGGTCTTACTTTGGCGGTAGGATCGTTATCGTATTTGGGATGACCGATGGCGCCAAACAGGATGGCATCGCTGTTGAGAGCGGCTTCGATGGTTTCGTCGGGAAGCGGGTTGCCGGTTTTATCGATGGCGTCTGCGCCCATCAGGTGATAGGTGTATATAAATTCATGTCCGCCTTGTTCGGCTACTGCGTTGAGAACCTTTATGGCCTGTTGGGTTACTTCGGGGCCGATGCCGTCGCCTTCAATAACTACGATGTTTTTTTGCATACAATGATTAGATTAGTTGGGTAAGGGTTTTTTCAAAGCTTTCGATCTCTCCCTTAATGCTTAGCAGGTAATCGATGTCGTCGTACCCATTGAGCAGGCAGGTTTTTTTATAGTTGTTGATCTCGAATTTTTCGGTTGCGTCCCCGGCGGTAATAGTTTGAGCCTCCAGGTCGACGGCGATGGTAGTTTTTGGATCTTTCCGGATGGCGGCGAAGGCCTTTTGCAGGAACTCTTCGCTGACGGTGACGGGCAGCAGAAAATTGTTGAGGGCGTTGTTTTTAAAGATATCGGCGAAGAAGCTGCTGACGACGACGTCGAAGCCGGCATCTTTAATCGCCCAGGCGGCGTGTTCGCGGCTGGACCCGCAGCCGAAGTTCTTTCCGGCGACGAGTACTTTTCCTTTGTAGGCAGGGTCGTTGAGGACGAAGTCCTTTTTTGGGGTTCCGTCGCTGTTGTAGCGCCAGTCGCGGAAGAGGTTCTCCCCGAATCCATCGCGGCTGGTGGCTTTGAGGAAGCGGGCGGGGATGATCTGGTCGGTATCGACGTTTTCCTGGTTGAGGGGAACGGCGGTGGAATTTATTTTATTGATGCTTTTGCTCATTTTGTTTTCGATTGTTTATATGAATTCCCGGATATCGGCTACTTCGCCGGTGATGGCTGCGACGGCTGCGGTCAGGGGGCTAGCCAGCAGGGTGCGGGCATTGGGCCCCTGGCGGCCTTCGAAGTTGCGGTTGGAAGTAGAGATACAATATTTCCCTGCGGGAATTTTGTCTTCGTTCATCCCGAGGCAGGCAGAGCAGCCGGGTTGACGGAGGTTGAAGCCAGCGGCTTCAAAGACCTTGTCGATGCCTTCTTTGATGGCCTGTTGTTCTACCTGTTTGCTACCCGGGACGACCCATACTTCTACGCCCGCGGCTTTCTTTTTGCCTTTTACAAAGGAGGCTACCAGGCGAAGGTCTTCGATGCGGGAGTTGGTGCAGCTGCCGATGAAGACGTAGTCTACTTTTTTGCCTTTGATGGAGGAGCCGGCCTGGAGTCCCATATAGGCCAGGGCTTTTATGTAAGCCGGTTGTTCTTTCGCCTCTATTTCACTTTCTGCGGGAATATGTCCGGCGACGCTGATGCCCATGCCCGGGTTGGTGCCATAGGTGATCATGGGTTCGATGTCGGCGGCGTCGATGTTGATCTCACGATCGAACCGGGCATCTTTATCGGAGTACAATGCTGCCCACTCAGCGAGTTTTTTATCCCAAGCTGCGCCTTTGGGAGCGAACTCGCGGCCTTTTATATAATTGAAAGTCGTTTCATCGGGAGCGATCAAACCACCACGGGCGCCCATTTCGATGCTCATATTACAGATGGTCATGCGGGCTTCCATGGAAAGATTGCGGATGGCGGAGCCGGCGTATTCGACGAAGTAACCGGTGGCGCCGCTGGCGGAAATTCTGGCAATAATATAGAGGATGATGTCTTTGGAAACGACGCCTTTGTTGAGCTGACCATCCACGTTGATGCGCATCAGTCTGGGTTTGCTTTGCATCAGGCATTGGGTGGCCATGACCATTTCTACTTCGCTGGTGCCGATGCCAAAAGCGATGGCGCCGAAAGCGCCGTGTGTGGAAGTGTGGCTGTCACCGCAGACCATGGTCATGCCGGGCTGGGTAATGCCGAGCTCGGGTCCTATAACATGAACAATGCCCTGGTAGGGGTGACCCAGGCCGTATAATTCGACGTGATGTTTTTCACAATTCTCGATCAGTCTTTGAACCTGGATGCGGGAGAGCTCTTCCTTTATGGGCAGTTCCTGGTGCAGGGTGGGTACGTTGTGGTCGGCAGTGGCCACGATCTGTTTAGGCCGGAAGACTTCGAGGCCCCTGTTTTCGATGCCTTTGAAGGCTTGGGGGCTGGTGACCTCGTGGATGAAATGTTTGTCGATGTAGAGCACGGAGGGGCCGCCGGCGATCGTTTTGACCTCGTGGCGGTCCCAGATCTTTTCAAATAATGTTTTTGCCATGGTGGTATCGCGAGTTTTAGGCTGTTACGGTTGCTGCGTTGTATGCTTTGGCTATGTCGTGAAGATCTTCTTCTATTACTTCTTTTTTTGTATCGGCGATTTGTACGAAGCGTTCGTACAGCGTGTCTATATCATTACGATTAAAAGAATAACCTATTTTCTGGAAACGGAAGGCGAGGGCGCTGCGTCCGCTGCGGGCGGTGAGCACGATCCGGGATTCGTCTGCGCCGACTTCTTCGGGGTTAATGATCTCGTAGGTGGAAGCGTCTTTCAGGAATCCATCCTGGTGGATGCCGGAGGAATGGGAGAAAGCGTTGGCGCCGACGATGGCTTTATTGGGCTGAACGGGCATACGCATTGTATCGGATACGAGGCGGCTGAGCGGGTTCAGCTGTTTTGCGTTGATATCGGTATAAAATCCGAGCTGTTTGTGTTGTTTGATGACCATGACCACTTCTTCGAGGGAAGTGTTGCCGGCTCTTTCGCCGAGCCCATTGATCGTACATTCGATCTGGCGGGCGCCGTTGCTGATACCGGCGATGGAGTTGGCTGTGGCAAGTCCGAGGTCATTGTGGCAATGGCAGGAGATAACGGCTTTGTCGATATTGGGGACGTGGTTCATGAGGAAGGCGATCTTCTCTCCGTACTGGTCCGGCAGACAATAACCGGTGGTATCGGGAATATTGACGACGGTGGCGCCGGCGGCGATGACGGCTTCGATGACACGGGCCAGGTAATCGTTGTCGGTGCGGCCTGCGTCTTCTGCATAGAATTCAACGTCGTCGACGAAATTCTTTGCCCATTTCACGGCCTGGACGGCGCGGTCGAGAATCTCTTCGCGGGTGGAGTTGAATTTATTTTTGATATGCGAGTCGGAGGTGCCGATGCCGGTGTGGATGCGGGGTCGCCGGGCGGGTTTGAGTGCCTGTGCGGCCACTTCGATATCTTTTTGCACGGCGCGGCTAAGGCCGCAGACGGTGGCGTTTTTGATAATCCTGGCTATTTCTTCCACGGAATGGAAGTCACCGGGGCTGGAGATGGGGAAACCGGCTTCTATGATATCTACGCCAAGGGCTTCGAGCTGGAGGGCCAGTTCGATCTTTTCCCTGGTGTTGAGCTTACAGCCGGGCACTTGTTCTCCGTCGCGGAGGGTGGTATCAAAGATGAAGATTTTCTTGTCAGACATAAGATATTTTAAAAAGGATAAAAATTATTGCTTATGATGCACCAAACTGGACGGAGTCCAGTTCGTACACGAGGCATTAGGCCGAGTGTACAGATATTATGGGAATTGCGGCACAACTGCAAGGTTGCGAACGAGTCTTTGCCGGTGGCAAAGGCGAAGTTCTTTAGTTTTGGGCAATTTTTTGCCGTAATTCAATATTTCGAAAATACCTTTGTTTATTTTGGAAAGGAAATCATAATTTAAGTGGTTTTACACCCCTTACGAGGGGGGTAAATGAGCTGAAACGCACTGCTGACAAGGATTTTAAAGTTATAAATTACGATGCCCAACCGTTCGTCAGACACATTGTTTCAATTGATCAAATCCCTGGAAAAGTCCGAAAAGCGGAACTTTAAGCTCTATATTACGCGTAACTCAGCCAGTGAGGACCTAAAAAGTATCCAACTATTTGATGCTCTGGACAAAATGGAGGAATATGATGAGGCGCAATTGTTAAATAAAAACAAAAATTTACGTAAACAGCAGCTATCCAACGCCAAGGCGCACCTCTACCGGGAGATCTTGTCGAGTTTGCGATTGATCCGGCAGGAAGAAAACATTGATATTCAATTACATGAACAGTTGGATTACGCGCGAATCCTGTATAATAAGGGGTTGTACTTACAGAGTTTAAAAACGCTGGACCGGATCAAGGAGAATGCGAAGGCTCATAACCAGGTGACATTTCTATTGCAGGTGTTGTTCTTTGAGAAGACCATTGAGTCCCTTCATATCACCCGAAGCATGCAGGACAGGGCCGATCAGCTAGCCGGCGAGGTGGATGCGGTGAATGACCAGCTGCGGCTGATCAGCCGGTTATCCAATCTCTCTTTGGAGTTGTACAGCTGGTATATCCGCAATGGGGTAGCGAGGAATGAGAAGGAGGAGGAGGCGGTGCAGGAATTCTTTGAAAAGCAGCTTCCGGTGGATATCAATGACTGTCAGGGGTTTTATGAAAAGCTTTATCTCTACCAGAGTTTTTCCTGGTATGCCTTTATCCGGCAGGATTTCCTGATGTATTACCGGTATGCGCAGAAATGGGTGGACCTGTTTGAGCGGGAGCCTTTTATGGTGGCGATAGAGACGTCCCATTACATCAAGGGGATGCATAATTTGTTAGGGGCGCATTTCGACTTGCTGAACGACGAGAAGTTTCGGGAGACGCTGAATACCTTTGAGGAGTTTTCCAAGTCAGATATCGTAAAAAACAATGTGAACAACCGGATACAGACCTTTGTCTACCTCTATATCTCCAAACTCAACCAGCATTTTATCGACGGCACTTTCACGGAGGGTTTGGCCCTGGTGTCCTATATCGAGGAAAAGCTCAAGGAATATTGGATGTATCTGGATCGTCACCGGATATTGGTGTTCTATTATAAGATCGCCTGTTTGTATTTTGGGAGCGGGGATTATGAGAAGACGATCGATTATCTGAATAAGATCATCAACTGGAAGGTTGATCTGCGGACGGATCTGCAATGTTATTCCCGGCTGCTGCATTTGATCGCGCACTATGAGCTGGGAAATTTCGAGCTATTGGAGTATTTGATCAAGTCGGTGTATCGATTTATGGCGAAGATGGGGAATCTCAGTTTGGTGGAGGAGGAGATATTCCGGTTTTTGCGGAAGTCGTTTAATCTGTCGCCGGGGAAGCTGAGGCCGGAGTTTGAGAAGCTGGTGGAGAAACTGAAGAAGTATGAGGGGAACCGGTTTGAGACGAGGGCTTTTATGTATTTGGATATTATTTCGTGGATGGAGAGTAAGATACGGCATGTGCCGGTGCAGGATGTGATAAGGAAGAAGTATTTGGACCAAAACCGACGGAGGTAACCGAGCGAAGCGAAGGGAACGAACGAGTCCAAGCGAGGGACGATGCTTGGCGAAGTTCTGAGCGTGGCGAAGCAGCTCCGACGAAGCTCTAGCCGTCGGTACCGGGCGACGAGATATTAATAGTGATCAACGCTGAGCTTTGGAATTATTCGCCGGAATAGTATGTGTTTTTGGAAAATTTGAATTTGTATATACAAATCAATGTCGTTTAGTTAAGGTTCAAGTCATTAAAGTTGTTTATAGTTCATAGGGGGAGGGTGTTTTCGATTATGTTTTCTTG
>WNFM01300643.1_pt2 | contig 72749 bp, 58 predicted proteins | sample 5400271 | NCBI WGS metagenome assembly WNFM01 (sample SAMN13153352, study PRJNA577476) | soil metagenome | isolation source: 60 cm saprolite on Douglas fir-dominated hillslope | place: USA:California | collected 2013-09-17
CCGCCTGCAGGTGGTGCGCTGGAACGTCGACAAGCACTATCTGGCGGACCTGGAAGGCCAGGGGGTGTCGATCGTGCCGAGCCAGTTCGTCGAGCCCGGGGACGATGCGGCCGACACGCTGCACCACTTCCTGCAGCAGCATCCGCGCGGCGATGTGGTGATCAAGCCCGCCGTCGGGGCCGGTTCGCGCGACGCGCAGCGTCACGGGCGCGAGGATCGCGCGGCGATGCTGGCGCACGTCTCCCGCCTGCACGACCAGCTACGCAGCGTCCTGCTGCAGCCCTACCTGGAGCGGGTGGATGAACAGGGCGAGACCGCGCTGATCTATTTCGAGGGTCACTACAGTCACGCGATCCGCAAGGGCCCATTGCTGCAACGGGGGAGCGCCCCGACGCGGGCGCTGTTTGCGCCCGAAATCATCACTTCCCGCACGCCCGGACCTGAAGAGCTGGCCCTGGGCGAGCGCGCGCTCGCGGCGCTGCCGTTCGAGCCGCCGCTGTACGCGCGCCTCGATCTGATTCGCGCGGCGGACGGGACGCCCTGCGTGCTGGAATTTGAGCTGGCCGAACCCTCGCTGTTCTTCGCTCACGCCGCTGGCACCGCCGCCCGCTTTGCCGCAGCGATCGGGCGCCGGCTGGCGCTGCTCTAGAGGGCCGCCGCCCGGCCGGAGGGGCGGCGCGGAGGATTGCCGCGACCCTTCCCGCCTTGCCTGCATCTTAAGGAACAGGCATGTCCACTTTTCTCGACGTCCAGATTCCGATGGAGTGGCTGCGGCGCGCCCAGGCGAGCGACGCGGTGGCCCAGCGCAGCCTGTACAGCGCGCTGGCGCAACCCGTTTACACGCTGCTGCGGCGCCTGGTGCTGCGTCCGGCCGTGGCCGAGGAGCTCCTGCAGGAGGTATTCCTGCAGGTGCTGCGCAACCTCGGCGCGTACCGGGGTGCCGGCTCCTTCGCCGGCTGGGTGCGCAGCATCGCCGTCAGCAAGGCGCTGATGTACCTGCGCTCGCCCTGGCACGGCCAGCTGGTCCCGGAGGATGCCCGGGGTGCCAGGGCCGATCAGGCCGCGGCGCATGGCGAGGGCGTGGACTGGGGGAGCGATCTGGAGCGCGCGTTGAATGAATTGCCCGACCTGAGCCGCAGCATCGTGTGGCTGCACGATGTCGAAGGCTATACCCACGCCGAGATCGCCCGGCTCTATGGCCGCACCGCCAGCTTTTCCAAGTCGCAGCTCGCGCGGGCGCATGCCGCGCTGCGTGAGGCGCTCGAATCCGGGACCGGAGACCAGGAATGCACGCTCGCCTCGAAGAACTGATCAGTCTGCGGGATCGGCAGCCTGTGGATGCCGCCAGCGTCTCTCACGTGGCGGCCTGCCCGCAGTGCGCTGCCGAGATCCGGCGTCTTATCGGGCTGCGCGCCGGGCTGGCGCAGCTGCCCGGCATTGCACCCCCGGACCTGTGGCCGCTCATCGAGGCGCAGCTGGGGGCCGGATCTGCTCTCGCGCCGCGCAGGCGCTGGGCGCAGCTCACCGCCGCCGGCAGTATTGTCGCGCTGGTGCTCGCGCTGGCCTCATCGCTCCCGCAGGTCCGCATTGCCGATCCTGTCGTGACCGAAGGGGCTGGCGGGCAAGCGCCGCTCGAGACGCTGGTGGCACGGTCGCAGCGCCTGGAGTCGACGTTGCGGCAGCTCCCGCAGCGCCCGGCCGTCGAAGTGGCAGCGGACTCCGTGGCGATCGATGCCCTGCAGTGGCGCATCCAGCGCCTCGATATGGAGCTGCCCGGCAACGCGGCCGCGGAAGCCGACCCGGATCGCCTGCAGGAGCTGTGGAGCCAGCGCGTAAGCCTGCTCAATTCGCTGTTCGGCGTGCGCTACGCCGAAGCCGTGCACGCCGGTTACCGTGCCACCCGTGAAGAAGGAAGCTTGTGATGGACACCATGATGAACACGACGCCAAAGCCCCGATCAGGACCGCCACCTGCCGTGGCGGCCGCGGTACTGCTGGCCGCCCTCCTGTGCCTGCCGCTGCGCTCAGCCCTGGCCGAAGACAGCCCGAAAGGCGATACCGCGGGGCGGGACCAGCTCGCGGGGCGGGACCAGCTCGCGGTGCGGGACCAGCTTGCGGGGCGGGAGCAGGTCGAGCAGCGGCTCAAGGCGGCGCAGGAGCGCATGGAGCAGGCGGCGCGGGAAATGGCCGAGCTGTCGCTGTCGCTCGAGGGTGGGCATGACGGTGTCGACCGGCGCATGAAGATCATGCTCATGCACCGGCCCATGCTCGGTATGTCGATCGCAGAGGGTTCCGGCGCCTCCGGCGCAGGGGCGGGCGTGCGCGTCATGAGCGTCAGCCCGGGTGGGTCAGCCGAAGCGGCCGGCATCCGCGCCAACGACGAGATTATGTCGCTGAACGGCACGCCCTTGCACGGTGATGCACAGCGGTCCGCGACCGAGCAGCTGCACTCGGTTTTCATGAAGGCGGCCAAATCCGGCGAGCCGATGGCGATTGAATACCGGCGTGAAGGCAAGACCTACAAATCGCAGATCGTCCCAAAGGACGCGCATGACATGCACGAGGATCTGGATCTGCCGCCCCTGCCCGAACTGTTGGCGCTCGAGGGCCGGGACGGCGATGCGATGACGCGGGTGATGCACCTCGGGATGCATAATTCCAGCGGTTTTGGTGCGGCGGAGATGGTGGACCTGTCACCGGCGCTGGGCAGCTACTTTGGCGCCGAGAAGGGCCTGCTGGTCGTCCGTGCGCCCAAGGACCAGCGCCTGAAGCTGCAGGACGGCGATGTGCTCATCGACATCGATGGCCGCGTGCCCGGCAGTGTCTCGCACGCGCTGCAGATCCTGGCCTCCTACCGCAGCGGCGAGACTGTGCGTCTGCACATCCTGCGGCAGAAACAGCGCCTCGAGCTGAGCGTGGAGGTGCCGCAAGCCTGAGGTCGGCGGCCACCGGATTGCGCGCGCAATTGCGCTAAGGGGGCGGAGGCCCGAGAATCCTCCGCATGCAAGCGCCCCCGGCCCTACAAACCTGGCTGTCGCGTGCCGGGGGAGAGCCGCCCCGGGCCGCGCCCTTCCTGCCGATGTCGCGCGCCGAGATGGCGCAGCTGGGCTGGGAGCAGTGCGATGTGATCATCGTCACCGGCGATGCCTACGTCGATCACCCCAGCTTCGGCGCGGCGCTCATCGGGCGCGTGCTCGAGGCGCAGGGCCTGCGCGTCGGCATCATTGCGCAGCCGGACTGGCACGGCACCGAATCTTTCCGCGCCCTGGGTAAACCCCGTCTGTTCTTCGGCGTCACCGCCGGTAACATGGATTCCATGGTCAATCGCTACACCGCCGACCGGCGCGTGCGCAGCGATGACGCCTACACGCCCGGCGGCAAGGGCGGGCAACGGCCGGATCGCTCGGTCATCGTCTACGCGCAACGGGTGCGCGAGGCGTACCGGGACGTCCCGGTGATCATCGGCAGCATCGAGGCTTCACTGCGGCGTATCGCGCACTATGATTACTGGTCGGAAAAGGTGCGCCGCTCGATCCTGCTGGATGCGAAGGCCGACCTGCTGGTGTTCGGCAACGCCGAGCGCCAGATCATGGAAATCGCGCGGCGCCTGGATGCCGGCGAGGCCATCGGCGCGCTCGATGACATCCGCGGCACCGCTTTCCTGCGTCGCATCCCCGCCGCAGGCTGGATCGAAATCGATTCCACGCATCTGGATGCGCCCGGACCCCTGAACCCACCCGTTGATCCTTATGCTCTGGATGCACGCGGTCGACCGGACGTTCGGCCGGTCGACCGCGCAGAATCCGCGGCGCCAGCCGCTGAAAAAGTGGTGCGTTTCATGCGGCGCGTGCCCAACGCGGACCGCGAGCACAGCGTGATTCGCCTGCCGGCCTTCGAGCAGGTCGCAGCCGACCCGGTGCTCTATGCGCACGCTTCACGCATCCTGCACCTGGAATCGAACCCCGGCAACGCGCGGGCCCTGGTGCAGCGCCACGGTGATGTCGACCTGTGGCTCAATCCGCCACCGATTCCGCTCGCGACCGCCGAGATGGACTGGATCTACGACCTGCCATTCCGGCGCCGGCCGCATCCGTCCTATGGCGCGGAGAATATTCCCGCCTACAAGATGATCCGCTTTTCGGTGGCGATCCAGCGCGGCTGCTTCGGCGGCTGCACCTTCTGCTCGATCACCGAGCACGAGGGCCGCATCATCCAGAACCGCTCCGAGGATTCCGTGGTCCGCGAGATCGAGAAGATCCGCGATACCGTGCCGGGCTTCACCGGCGTGATCTCCGATCTGGGCGGCCCCACTGCCAATATGTACCGGCTCGCCTGCAAGAGCCCCGAGATCGAGAGCGCCTGCCGCCGGCCTTCCTGCGTGTTTCCAGGCATCTGCCCGAACCTGAATACCGATCACAGTGCGCTGATCGGCCTGTATCGGCGCGCCCGCGAGGTGCGCGGCGTAAAGAAGGTGCTGATCGCCTCGGGCGTGCGCTATGACCTGGCGAGCGAATCGCCGGAGTACGTGCGCGAGCTCGCGCAGTATCACGTCGGCGGCTACCTGAAGATTGCGCCGGAGCATGTGCGCGAGGGACCGCTGCAGCTGATGATGAAGCCCGGTGTCGGCACATACGATCGCTTCAAGGAGCTGTTCGACAGGTTTTCACGCGAGGCGGGCAAAGAGCAGTACCTCATCCCGTATTTCATCGCGGCACACCCGGGCACCACCGACGAGGACATGCTCGAGCTGGCGCTCTGGCTCAAGCGCAATGGGTTCCGGGCCGACCAGGTGCAGGCCTTCCTGCCCGGTCCGATGGCGACCGCGACAGCGATGTATCACACCGGCAGGAATCCGCTGCGGCGAATCACGCGCAGCAGCGCGTCGGTCGTGGTGCCGAAGGGCCTGCGCGTGAGACGCCTGCACAAGGCCTTCCTGCGCTACCACGATGCCAACAACTGGCCGTTGCTGCGCGAGGCGCTGCGGCGCATGGGGCGTACCGACCTGATCGGGCCGCGGCGCGAGCAGCTGATCCCGTCCTGGCAGCCACCGGGCACTGGGTTGGCGGGCGCGTCCGCGACGCGCGCGCCGCGAGCCCAGCGACAGCCGCTGCGCACGCAGCACACGGGCCTGCCCCACGTGCCCCGAGTGTCGCGCGCGCCGCCAGCGCGCGCGTCCCGCCCGGATCCGAAAGGGCGCCCGCGACGCGGCCGCCCGTGAGCGAGACGTTCGTCCGGCGTGCCCAGGTGGGCGCCGCTCTGTTAATGGCATCGGCCACCGTGGCCGGTGCCTTCGGCGCGCACGCGCTCAGGGCCAGACTCGTTCCGGGCGACCTTGAGCTGCTGCACACCGCCGTGCTGTATCAGTTCATCCACGCCCTGGGACTGTTGCTGGTCGGCATCCTGGCGGAGCGCCATGCGCAGCGCGGACTGCGCCTCGCCGGTGACCTGCTGCTCGCAGGCGTGCTGCTGTTTTCCGGCAGCCTGTACCTGCTGCTCAGCGGTGCACCGCGAGCGATTGGCGTGCTCACACCGATCGGAGGAGCCTGCCTGATCGCCGGCTGGTGCGTCGCGGCGTGTGCATTGCTGCGCCGCCCGCGTACGACGGAGCCGTGAAGGCACCGGAGGCCGAGAACGGCGAAGCGCTGGTGCGTGCGCTGCGCGCGGCACTGGCCGGCTCGCGTGACGCCGTGCTGCAGGCGCCGCCCGGCGCGGGCAAAAGCACACGGGTGCCGCTCGCCCTGCTCGACGAACCCTGGCTGCGCGGCCGGCGGGTGCTGCTCCTGGAGCCGCGCCGCGTGGCCGCCCGGGCCATCGCGAGGCGCATGGCCTGGCTGCGCAATGAGCCGGTGGGCGGCACCGTAGGTTACCGCATGCGATTCGATACGCGCGTCTCGCGCGAGACGCGCATTGAAGTAATCACCGAGGGGGTGCTCACCCGCATGCTGCACACCGATCCGGAACTGACCGGTGTGGGCTGTGTCATTTTCGATGAATTTCACGAACGAAGCCTCCAGGCGGACCTGGGTCTGGCCCTGTGCCTCGACGCGCGCAGCGCCCTGGAGGCCGACTTCAGGGTGCTGGCGATGTCCGCCACGCTCGATGGCGCTCGCGTTGCCGCGCTGCTCGGCGCCGCGCCGGTGGTCGATGTTCCGGGCCGCGAGCACTCGGTTGAGATCCTCTATGCGCGCCGCGCCGCGCCGCTCCTGCCGGGCGGCGCTGAGTCCCTGGAGCGTGCGATGGCGCCAGTCGTGCGGCGGGCGCTGGACGAAACGGACGGTGACCTGCTGGTCTTTCTCCCCGGCGCCGGTGAGATCTCGCGCCTGCAGGGCCAGCTTGCCGACCTGGCCACCTCGCGCCTGCAGCTTCTGCCGCTCTACGGCGAGTTGGCCGCACAGGAGCAGGACGCTGCGCTTAATGCCAGTCCTCCGGGTGTGCGGCGCGTGGTGCTGGCGACCAATATCGCCGAAACGAGCGTGACGATTCCGGGCGTGACCGCGGTGATCGATTGCGGCCTGGCGCGACGCTCGCGCTTCGATCCGAACACGGGCATGAGCCGCCTCGAGGTCGTGCGCATATCGCGTGCCGCCGCCGATCAGCGCGCCGGCCGCGCGGGCCGCACAGCGCCGGGGCGCTGTTACCGGTTGTGGAGCGAAGGGGCGCAGCAAAGCCTGGCTCCGCACACGCCACCGGAAATCACCGAGGCGGACCTCGCGCCGCTGGCGCTCGATCTGGCGCAGTGGGGCAACGCAGACGCCGGGCGCCTGGCGTGGCTCGATCCGCCGCCGGTCCCAATGCTGGCGCAGGCCCGCGATCTGCTGCAGCGTCTCGAGGCGATCGACGCGCCGGGCCAGATCACGCCCCTGGGCCGCGAGATGGCCTCGCTCCCCCTGCACCCGCGGCTGGCGCACATGCTGCTCGCGGCGCGCGCTCGCAGCGCCGTCACGCTGGCGGCAGAATTGGCGGCGTTGCTTTCGGAACGCGACCTGCTGCGCCGCACCGGAGTGGAGCGCGATCCGGACATCCGCAGCCGCCTCGAGATCCTGCGCCGCGATCCGGGCGCGCAACTCGCCGATCGCGGTGCCGTGCAGCGCGTGCAGCGCAACGCGGACCAGTTCCGGAGGCTGGCTGCGCCGGGCGGTGAGGCGCCGACCGCTGCGACGCCGGCCGCTGCGACGGCGCCTGAGGGCCGCACCACGGCCGCGATCTCACCGGGGCTGCTGCTGGCCTCGGCTTTTCCGGATCGCATCGCACAGCGGCGGCGTGAAGGATCGGGGCGCTACCTGCTCGCCAACGGCCGGGGCGCAGCCTTCGGCGCCGCCACCGGGCTGGGTGCCCAGGAATTCCTGGTCGCCGTCGAGCTCGATGATCGCGAGCGCGAGGCGCGCATTGATCTGGCGGCGCCCCTGGCACGTGCCGAACTCGAGTCCGTCTTCGGTGCGCAGATCCGCAGCGAGGAGCGGGTGGAGTGGGACCCGCGCAGCGCCGCCGTGCTCGCGCATCGCACCCGGCGTTTCGGCGCGCTGCTGCTTGATGACCGCCCGCTCGAGCAGGTTCCGCCCGAAGCCGCCGCCGGCGCCATGCTCGAAGGCCTCAGGCAGCTGGGCCTGTCGGCACTGCCGTGGGATCGCGAGACGCGGAACTTGCAGGCGCGACTGGAATTCGTGCGGCGGCTCGAACGGGGGACCCCGCCAGGCTGGCCCGCCGGCGACGACGCCGCGCTGCTGGAGGAGCTGGAGCATTGGCTCCCCGCCTGGCTGGCGGGCATGACGCGTGCCGACCATCTGGTGCGCGTGGAGCTGGCCGAAGCGCTGCTCGCGCGCTTGAGCGGTGTGCAGCGCCGGGCGCTGGACGAACTGGCGCCCAGGGAGCTGGCGGTGCCATCGGGATCGCGCCTTCGCGTCGACTATGCGGATGACAACGCGCCCTGCATCGCCGTGCGCCTGCAGGAAGTCTTTGGTCTGGCGGCGACCCCGCGTATCGGCGGCGGCACCGTGCCTGTGACCTTCAAGCTCCTGTCACCCGCGCAGCGTCCCGTGCAGATCACGCGCGACCTGGCCGGCTTCTGGAGTTCCAGCTACCTCGAAGTCCGCAAGGAAATGCGTGGCCGCTATCCAAAGCACCACTGGCCCGACAATCCGCTCGAAGCCCTGCCCTCGCGCGGTGCCCGCAAGCGCCCCGGGGGGCGGCGCTAGGTGTGGGGGCCGCACCGGGTTCGCGGCCCTGCCAGGCTCGTGCAGGCCATCCCTGTTCTGAAGCGAGCGTTACATGTAACGGGTCGCAGCCCGGAACAGACACTGGGCAGCGGGCGGTCTGCGCCGGGGCGCCTCGCGTGACCCGTGCAGAGCATCCCCGGTTAGCGAAGGCGTTATGGCTGGCCATTGGCAGCGCTTTGGCAAGCCGCTATCTTAAGAAGCATGAAATACCAACGCCTCACGGGTGGTGGCGCGATCCTCGGTCTCGCGTTGCTGCTGATGTCCTGTTCCCGGGGTCCCGCGCCAGCCGGCCCGCCCACCATCCCGGCGCAGGGCGCCGCTGCGAGCGCGGCCGCGCCGCGCCATACGGATGCGCCGGGGATCGACTGGTACGCCGGAGATGTGGGCGCAGCCTTCAGCGCTGCCCGGAGCGCGCACAAGCCGATCCTGCTCTACTGGGGCGCGATCTGGTGTCCGCCCTGCCAGGAGCTGAAATCGACGGTGTTTACGCGGCGCGATTTTATCGCCCGGAGCCGGCTGTTCCTGCCGGTTTACCTCGACGGCGACGAGGCCGGTGCGCAGAAGTGGGGTGAGAAGTTTCACGTCTCGGGTTATCCGACCCTGGTGGTGCTGAACGCCGATGGCCACGAGCTCATGCGCATTGCCGGCGGGATGGACCTGAACCAGTACGCCACCGTGCTCGACACCGCGCTGGCAGATCTGCAGCCCGCCGACGCCCTGCTGGGCGCCGCCGCGACGGGACAGGCGCTGGACGCGCTGCAGTGCCGCCGGCTCGCCTACAACAGCTGGGAACTCGATGTCGACGCCAGCGACGACGACGCCTCGAACGTCAGGCTGGCGCAGCAGCTCGACGCCGCCGCCACGCATTGTCCGGCGAAGGCGCAGCTCGAACGGGCGCGCCTGCAGATCTTCGCCGCCGATTACGCCACGCGCGCGGAGGCCGACTCGCTGAAGAAGGATCGGCCACCGAGCGCGGCCCTGCGTGCGCATCTGGCAGAGGTTGATCGGGTGCTGGCGAACGAGCGGGTGGCACTGCGGGTCGCCGACGCCCTGCAGTATCTCGGTGACGAGTTCTTCCGCGCCACGAAAGCCGATGGCCCTGCCGGCGCGGTGCGGCTCGCCCGCTTCAGCGGCGTCATGGACGCCGCCACGGCCGATCCGGATTTTTCGGAGGCGGATCAGCTCTCTGCGGTGGGCTCCAAGCTCGCCGCGATCAAGGTCGTCAAGGGCGCAATCCCGGCCGGTGTGGCGCGCGCGGCGAGCGCGCGCGTCGCGGCGACACTCGCGGAAGAACAGATACCCTACGTGCGATCCGGGATCATCAACGCCGTGCTGCCCATCTACGATCTGCTGAACGAGAACGCACAGGCCTACAAGCTGGTACAGGGCGAGTTGGCGAAAACCGCCACTCCTTACTATTACAAGGCTGATCTGGGCGAACTGGCCGAGAGCCTGGGCCACAGGGATGAGGCGCTCAGGTGGTACGCCGAGGGTTACACCGAGGCGCGCGGACTCGCCACGCGCTTCCAGTGGGGCACGATCTACGCCACCGGCCTGCTGCGGCTGGCGCCGGAGGATGCGGCGAGGATCAGCGAGGTGACTGCCGGAGTGCTCGGTGAATTGGATGGCCCGGACCGCATCTACCGCCGCGGCCGCATGCGCCTGGTGCGTCTGGACAAGGCACTGCGCAAGTGGGACACGGACGCCAGGGGCGCGCACCACGAAGTGATCGTGACGCTCCGCGCGCGCATGCAGCAGATCTGCGTGAAGGTGCCGGCCGCGGAACCGGCGCACGCCAGCTGCGAGGCCTTCCTCGCGGGCGCCTGAGCCTGCGCCACCCTGCTAGAATCCGCTCGCTTCTGCCGCGGGCCTGTAGCACAACGGTTAGTGCAGGGGACTCATAATCCCTTGGTTGTAGGTTCGAATCCTACCGGGCCCAATCAGACTACAAGAAATATGGCATGCTCGAACGACGACCCAAGAGCCACACAACGAGCGGTACCAGCCGCCATTAGGGGACCGATATGAATCAGCTGATATGCCCGCGAGACAGGGTGCTGACTGTCGCGACTTTGATCGTGGGAGTACTGATCTGGGTGGGCGTCGCATACGCCATCGTGACTTTCGGCGGCGCGACCGCGATCGCGGCGTCCATCGTGACCGTCGTGATGTCTGCAATGGCCATCTTCCTGGCCTACTTGTTCACGAAGTCCGCGTTGCTCGCGCACCTGCGGGGTAGTGGCATTGAAGTGTCCGACACGCAACTGCCCGACCTGCACCGTCAATTTGTCCAGTGTTGCGACAAGCTATCGATCAGCGAACGACCCAGCCTCTACATCCAGAACGGCAATGGCGTGCTCAACGCCTTCGCGACCTGGTTCCTGGGACGGAAGTATGTCGTCCTGCTGTCTTCGGTGGTGGATGCCATGGACAAGAACCCCAACGGCATTCGCTTTTACGTCGGCCACGAGCTTGGCCATGTCGTCCGGCACGACAATCCGGTCCTTTGGGTGCTGCGGTGGCCGGCGCTGCGATTTCCGCTCATGGGCGCTTCATTTTCTCGTGCCAGAGAAAGCACCTGTGACCTTCATGGATTGGCGTGCAGTGAATCGCGCGAGGGCGCGGCACGATCGCTCATCGCACTCTCGGCCGGCGCCCATCGCTGGCAGAGTGTTTCGCTCGGGGGTCTGGGCACCCAGGTCATGTCCACCGGAAGTTTCTGGATGTCGTTTCACGAATTGACGGCCAGTTACCCGTGGAATTCCAAACGCATCATCCGGGTGCTGCAGGAGAAGCCTGAATTACCCAGGCGCAATCCCGGTGCTTTCGTACTGGCGGCGTTCATCCCCTACGCGGGGAAGCTCGGTTCCGGCCTGGGACTGCTGTTGTATGTCTACATCGTCGGCATACTGGCCGCAATTGCCATTCCGGCTTACCAGAGCTATACCATTCGGGCGGCGCTGATGCAGACCATCAGCGATTCGCAGCACGCCAGAGACGCCCTCGGCAGCTATTACCTGGAAAACAAACGGATTCCGGCGAGCCTGTCGATCATCGGCGTCGCCGAGGGTGGGCCGCACGGAGAGACGATGAACCTCAACCCCAAAGGTATGGTGTTGACGGTCAATTCGCTGCGCGGCTCGTTGATATTCACTCCGTCGAAGACCGATGACGGTCGCATCGTCTGGAGATGCAGCGGCGGGCCGGAGGTAAAGCCGGCACAGCTTCCATTGTCATGCCGTAATTGAGGCACGGCCCACCAATTCGGCGTCAGGACCCGGAACATGAATGCGAACTGGCGTGACGTGGGTCCGGTCGAGACGCTGGGTCAGAAGCCCGTCAATGCGGTGCAGGTCGACAAGACCCGGCTCGCTGTAATCTGCAGGCAGGGGCAGTTCAGCGTGCTCTCGGGGGCCTGCAGCCACGTCGGCGGTCCGCTCGGTGAAGGCAGTCTCGAGGGCGATTACCTGACCTGCCCCTGGCACTACTGGAAATATCACTGGCAGACCGGACTCGGCGAGCCCGGCTACGAGGACGACGCCATCCCGGCATACGCCTCGAAGGTCGAGAACGGGCGCCTGCTCGTCGATCTGGAATCGCACACGAAGCGCTCCCGCAGGCCGCACGCTCCCCATCCGCTCGCCAGGAACCCGAAGCGCAGTCCCGGCGAAATTCGCGTGGTCGCGATCTCGACGACCTCCATGACCGACGGGCACCCGCGCTTCAGCACCTCCGACTATCTGCTCGATATCGCGCTCGCCAGGGCGGGCGGTGCCGCCTGCGAGACACGCCTGATCCGCCTGCGCGACCTGAAGTTCCGGCACTGCGAGGGTTTCTATTCGAAATCGGCCCACGCCTGCACCTGGCCCTGTTCGATCACCCAGATGGACGCGAGCGATCAGCTCGATCAGGTTTACGAAGCGTTCGTGCACTGGGCCGACGTGATGCTGATCGCCACGCCGATCCGCTGGGGAGCGGCGAGCAGCCTGTACTACAAGATGATCGAGCGCATGAACTGCATCCAGAACCAGGAGACGATCGCGAACCGGGAACTGCTGCGCAACAAGGTCGCGGCCTTCATCATCACCGGCGGACAGGACAACGTGCAGTCGGTGGCCGGACAGATGCTTGGATTCTTCGCCGAGGTGGGCTGCGTGTTCCCGCAATTCCCGTACATCGCCCACTCGCGCGGCTGGACGGCCGAGGACATGGAAAACAATGTCACTGAAGTCCGCGACAGCGCGCTGCTGCGAGCCGGCGCCGAGGCCTTGGTCGAGCGTTCCGTGGCGATGTCCAGAGCGCTGCTGCGCGATGCCGTAGAGACCTGCGATCACATCCGGGGCGGCCGCAAGGGGCATCCGCTCGACGACTAGAGCCGCCGCGCCGCCGTGGCGCTGGGCCCGTCTATTGCGGCCGCCGCATCTCCCACGCCGCCTGGGCGGACTGCAGCAACCGGGTGTTCTTCACCAGGGCCGCCTCCAGCCGCTGCGCCTGATCGGCCGCGAGTTTCCAGTCCCCCAGCTCGACCGCTTCGGTGAGGCCCGGAAATTCCAGGTGATCGTAGTTGTAGCGGGCCGCATAGAGCAGGTGGCGAAACCAGGGCCGATTGGGTATGCCGGCCGGATCCAGCCAGTTGGACTCCACCTGCAGGAGTTGGGCGTTCAGATCCTCCAGCCCGCGCGCGTTGCTGCCATCGGCGGCCAGGTCGCTGAGCGTCCGCTCGTGCAGCGCGTGGCCCGCCGCCCGGAATTCGCCGATGCGCTGGTGCAGCTCAGCCAGCTGCAACTGCTGCGGATCGATCCTGCTGTTGTGCTCGAGCTCGAGCAGGAAAGTTTCCAGGGCGGCAGCGTTCGCTTCGAAGTCGAAGGGCAGCAGATCGGCATTGGCCAGCCGCAGCGCCGTCAATCCCCAGATGCGGGTCAGGGCGACGTGGTATTCGAAGTGTGGATCACCGATCTGCGTCATCCAGTAGTGATCGTCGTAGCTGCTGTGGTAGACGCCGTAGTCACCGACGAATCCCAGATTGATGACGGGACGGCCGAGGTGGTTGAGGAACACCGTGTGATCCGAACCGCTGCCGATGCGCGGATTGGCCAGTTCGGCGTCCGCCGGCGGTGCCGTGGTCTTCTTGTCGCGCTCGGTCGTGACACGCCACGCCTCGTACAGCGATTTGCCGGAAGGCGCCTGCACTTCCTTCGACGCCTCGATGAGCATGGGCGCCAGCGAGGCGACTGCGGAAGAATCGAAGCGCAGTCCCTCGGGCCCGGCCGTGGTGGCGGCTCCCGCGACCGCTTCGTCGACGTTCAGATAGGCGACGAGTTTGTGCCGCAGCTGATCCTCGAACTGCTCGCCCCATTCCGTCGAGCCGGTGAGCGCGTATTCTTCGCCATCCCAGCTGCAGACCACCAGGGTCCGCCGCGGCCGGTGACCATCGTGCTTGAGCTGGCCGAGAGCACGCGTCAATTCCAGCATCGAGGCGGTGCCGCTCACGGGATCCACGCCACCGTCGACCCAGGCATCGCGATGATTGCCGATCAGCACCCACTCATCCGGCAGGTCATTGCCGCGGATGCGCGCTTCGACGACCGTGTAAGGCTTGACGCTGGTGTCCATGTCGACGTGCACGTGCACTGAAACGCCGCCGGTGTAGCGATAGGTGATCGGCAGTGCGCCGCGCCAGTCCGGCGCGACCTCCGGGCCGTCCATGCTCTCGAGCAGCGGTTTCGCGTCTCGCCAGGACAGCGGCAGGGCGATGATCTTCGGGAGCGATCGCGCTTCCGCCGGCGGTATGCGCCGGGCACCGGCGACCGACGGCCAGCCTGGCGTCGTCGGATCTCCGGGCACGATGTAGTCGTAGGTGATCGCGCCGTGCTGGATGTGGCTCTCGGGTCCCCAGGGGCCGTCCGGGAAGACCTTGCCTTTCGCGTAGCCATCCTCGGCCGGATCGGAATATATGAGCAGCGCCGCCGCGCCTTCCCGCTCGGCCGTCAGCGCCTTGTAGCCCCGGTAGCTGTACGGATTCGAATAGCGCACGATGACGATCTTGCCCTTGACGCTGATGCCGTTGCGCCGGAGCAGCTCATAGTCCTCCGGATTTCCGCTGTGCGCGTACACGAGCCCGGCCGCGACGTCCCCGGAAGCGGAATAGCCGAAATACGCACCGTCATTGGCCGGATTGCTGGTGGCGGGATCGGCCTCATACGCATCTTCGCGGAGCGAGGCCTGATAGTGCCGCGGCGCCGTCATTTCGAGCGATACGCTGCGCGGACTCGAATGCAGCACCTCGTAGCGCCGCAGCCTGACCTGCTCCCACCCCTGCCTGCGCCACTCGCGGGCCACGATCCGCGCCAGTTCGTTGTTGCGCGCGGAAGCCGCCGGATGTGGTTGCGCAGAAAAAATGCGGTGCCACTCCCGCGCCTGCGCCGGCGAAGGCAGCGACTGGAATGTGTTCTCGATGCGGTGTTCCGCGGCAGCACGTGCCGGCGCAAAGCCCAGGATCGGCACCGGAGGCGCGGGCGCTCTGCTGGTCTGAGCCGTTAGCGGAACGGAAGCGCACAGTAGCGCCGCAGCGAGGATGACTCTCACGGAATGAGCGTAGAGGCTTCCTGCCCCTTTCGCAATACATGTGGCCGTATGCAATGATGGGCGCGCGCCAATCCATTAAAACAAGTGCCATGCGCCCCGAGACACACACGGTACTGCACAGCTGGTGCCGGCAGACCGAATGGAACGCACCGACCGTCATCGGTGGCGCCGGCGCCCGGCTGCACACCGCCGATGGCCGCTCGATCCTGGATCTCAGCAGCCTGGCCGAGTGCAGCAACCTCGGACATCAGCATCCGCGTGTCGTCGAGGCGATCCGGGCGCAGGCGCAGCAGCTTTGCTTCGTCACCAGTGCCTGGGGCGCCGCGCCGCGCGCGCGGCTGGCGGAGCTGCTGCTCGAGAAATCCGGATTCCTGGACGGACGCGTGTACTTCACCCTCGGCGGCGCTGACGCCAACGAGCACGCGGTCAAGTTCGCGCGCCAGGCGAGCGGCATGGCGCAGGGCTGGATCATCGCGCGCGATCGCTCCTACCATGGCGCGAGCTACGCGGCCATGGCGCTGTCGGGCGATGCGCGCACCGCGACACAGGCCGATCCGGCGGCTTTTCGCGCGATCCACGTGCCGCCACCGTACTTCTATCGCTGCCCCTTCGGCACCAGCACGGACAGCGCCTGCGGCGAAGCGGCGGCCGATTGCGTCGGCAGGGCGATCGATGAGCGGGGCGCAGCGGCGGTTGCGGCGGTGATGATGGAGCCTGACGCCGGCACCAACGGCATCGTGGCGCCCGACAGCTACTGGCCCGCCTTGCGGCGGATGACGAAGGAGCGCGCGGTCTATCTGATCGCCGATGAAATCATGAGCGGCTTTGGCCGCTGTGGCGAGTGGTTCGCGTGGCAGCGCTTCGGCGAAGAGGGACGGCCGGATCTGATGAGTCTCGCCAAGGGTCTCACCGGCGCACATCTGCCGCTCGGGGCCGTGGTCGTGTCGGGCGCTGTGGCGCGGCGGCTTGAGCCGCAGCTGCTGCTGACCGGCCTCACCTATTGCGGACACCCGCTCTCCTGCGCCGCGGGTGTGGCCGCGATCGAGAGCTACCAGGAAGAAGACCTGATCGCACGCTCACGCCGCCTGGGCGCCGCGATGCTCGAGCGCGTCCGGCAGATGCAGGCGCGCCACAGCCTCATCGGCGACGTGCGCGGCGGCCGCGGCCTGTTCGCGGTAATCGAACTGGTCAGCGATCGCGCCAGTCGCGCACCGCTGTCGCCCTGGCCGGAACTGCACCAGGCCCTGCAGGCCCTGCTGCACGCGGCGCTGCAATCCGGAGTTTCCTTTGCCGCGCGCGGCAATCTCATTCTGCTCGCGCCGCCGCTGGTCATCGAGGAGCGCGAACTGGCCGACGCCCTGGATCTGCTGGACCGGCTCCTGGGCGAGCTGACCGCCAGCCTCAGCGGGACAGTGCGGGTGACCGCATGAGTTTCAAGCTGACCTACTCCACGATGTTCGATCCGCCGCCCGAGCTGCACACGGGCTTTGAGGCCGCAATGACGCAGGCTCTGGCCCGGCTGGGTGCCCGGCACCCCCTGTCCATCGACGGCGTGGACCGGCACGCGAGCCAATTGACGGAGACCCACAATCCCGCCAATCGGAATCAGCTGCTGGGTCGCTTCGCCCTGGGCAACGCGGCGGATGTCGATGCGGCGATGCAGGCGGCGCAGCGGGCCTGGCCCGAATGGCGGCGGGACGCGCCGAGGCGCATGCAGCTCCTGCGTCGCGTCGGCCAGATCATCGGGGAGCGCGTCTACGAGATGGCCGCGGCCCTGACCCTCGAGACTGGCAAGAATCGCATGGAGGCGCTCGGCGAGGTGCAGGAGACCGCCGATTTCTTCGAGGGGTATTGCGATGATTTCGAACGGGGCGGCGGCTTTGATCGCGCGCTGCCCAACGATCCGATCCCGGCGGTGGTGTCGCGCAACCGCAGCGTGATGAAGCCCTACGGCGTATGGGTGGTCATCGCGCCCTTCAACTTCCCGGTCGCGCTGGCCGGAGGCCCGACCGCCGCCGCGCTGGTCACGGGCAACACGGTGGTCCTGAAAGGCGCCAGTGCCACGCCCTGGGCGGGGCGCATGCTCGCGGACTGCATCCGCGACGCGGGCCTGCCCCCCGGTGTATTCAACTATGTCAGCGGCTCGAGCAGCGATGTCGGCGCGGCACTGGTCGGTCATCCGTTGACCGCTGGCGTCACCTTCACGGGTTCTTATGAAGTCGGCATGAACATCATGCGCTCGCTCCAGGCCGGACGCTTCCCGCGGCCCTGCGTCGCCGAAATGGGCGGCAAGAACGCCTGCATCGTTACCGCTGCGGCCGACCTGGAACGCGCGGCCACCGGCATCGTCCGCTCCGCTTTTGGCATGGGCGGCCAGAAATGTTCCGCCCTTTCGCGCCTCTACGTGCATCGGGATGTCGCCGATGCCCTGCATGAAAAAATCGCGGAGCGAATCGCCGCGCTGCACATCGGCGATCCGGCGCTCAGGGAAAACTGGCTGGGGCCCGTTACGACGCAGGCCGGCTATGACAACTATGCGCGTTACTCGGCCCTGCTACGCGCCCAGGGCGGAAGGCTGCTAAGCGGCGGGGAACAGCTGCGCGCTGGCCAGCTGGCGCAGGGCTTTTTTGTGCGCCCGACGCTGGCTGAGGCGCCGCCCGAACACCCGCTCTGGCAGGAGGAGATGTTCCTGCCGATACTCATGTCGCAGCGCGTGTCATCCAACGGCGAGGCCATGCAGCTGGCGAACCGCTCGCCGCTGGGCCTGACCGCCGGTTTCTACGGTGGGAGCGATGAGATCGCCTGGTTTCAGGACCACATCGAGGCCGGCGTCACCTACGCCAACCGGCCGCAAGGCGCCACCACCGGTGCCTGGCCCGGTTACCAGGCCTTCGGCGGCTGGAAGGGCTCAGGCAACACCGGCAAGGCGATCGCTTCGTTCTACTACCTGCCACAATATCTGCGCGAGCAGTCGCAGACCGTGGTCGACTAGGACATCAAGGAGCCCTCATGCGTTCACCTCACATTCACACGGCCCTGCCGGGGCCGAAGGCTCAGGCGCTGCTCGCGCGCGATGTGGGGGTCACCACGCCTTCGCTGCCGCGCGACTATCCCTTCGTGATGGCGAAGGGCCGTGGCGCGGAGGTGTGGGACGTCGATGGGAACCGCTTTCTCGACTTCGCCGCCGGCATCGCGGTGTGCAGTACCGGGCACGCGCATCCGGCCGTCGTGCAGGCCATCAAGGAAGCGGCCGATGAGTTCCTGCACATCTCGAGCGACTACTGGCACGAGCGCCTGACGCGCCTGGCCGAGAAGATCAATGCGCTCGATCCCATGCGCGAACCGGTGATGGTGTTCCCGTGCCAGAGCGGCACCGAGACAGTCGAAGCGGCGCTCAAGCTGGCGCGCTACGTGACCGGGCGGCCCAGGTTTATCGGGTTCCTGGGCGGCTTTCATGGGCGCACGATGGGTTCACTGGCCTTCACCGCCAGCAAGTACACCCAGCAGGCGGGATTTTCCCCGACCATGCCGGGAGTGACCCATGTGCCGTACCCCAACCCGTACCGGCCGCTCTTCGCCGGGCCCGACCAGGGCCGCGCCGTGCTCGACTACATCGAAAACGTGCTGTTCCAGACCAATGTGCCGGCCAGCGATGTGGCCGCGATCCTGGTCGAACCGATCCAGGGCGAGGGCGGGTATCTGGTGCCGCCGGATGGCTTCCTGCAGGGCCTGCGCGAGCTGTGCGACCGACACGGCATCCTGCTCATCTTCGACGAAGTGCAATCGGGCATCGGGCGTACGGGCAGGATGTTCGCCAGCCAGCACTGGGGCGTCTCGCCCGACATCATGACGCTGGCGAAAGGCCTGGGATCGGGAATGCCCATCGGACTGATGGTCGCGCGCCGGCGCCACATGGAAAAGTGGAAGCGCGGTGCGCACGGCAACACCTTCGGCGGCAATCCCCTGTGCTGCGCGGCGGCCCTGGCCACGCTCGATCTGGTGGAACGCGAATACGCCGCCAATGCCGCGAGCGTCGGTGATTATTTCATCCATGCCCTGCGCCAGCTGCAGCAGCGCTTCGAATGCGTGGGCGACGTGCGCGGCAAGGGGCTCATGATCGGCATGGAGCTGATCAGCGACCGGGCCAGCCGCAAGCCGGCCAGGGAGCTGTGCGAGCGGGTGCTGACGCGCGCCTATCACAACGGGCTGCTGCTGCTCTCCTGCGGCCAGAGCACGGTGCGATTCATCCCGCCGCTCATGATCACGCGCGCGCACGTCGATGAAGCAATGGGGATGGTCGAAGTGGCTCTGGCCGAAGCACTGGGGAAGAGCTGAATGTTCCGCCGCCGCATGCGCTAACGCAGGCCGATGATCGCGACGGCGCTGACGCTCTGCGTCGGCATGCCACCCAGGTTGTGACTCAGCCCCAGCGCAGGCGCCGGCCGGCGCTGGCGGGCGCCGGCCCGGCCCAGCAGCTGCAGATAGTTCTCGTACAGCATCCGCAGGCCCGAGGCTCCGATGGGGTGCCCAAAGCACTTCAGTCCGCCATCGAGCTGGCAGGGCAGCGCACCGTCCGCGTCGAAGCTGCCGTCCAGGACGTCCCTCCAGCCGCGCCCCACCGGGCTGACGTGCAGGTCTTCCATCGCCACGAGTTCAGTGATCGAGAAGCAGTCATGCACCTCCAGCAGGCTGAGCTGCTCGCGCGGGCGGGTGATGCCGGCCTCCGCGTAGGCGCGCGTCGCGGCGACGCGGGTCGTGTGCAGGTAACTGCCGTTCCACTCCGAGGCCTGGCTCTCCCAGCCATTGGAGGCGACGACCTGCAGGGCCTTGACCGTCACCAGCTCACGCTTGCCCAGCGCGCGCGCGATCTCCGGGGTGGTGACGATCGCGCAGGCCGCGCCGTCGGAGACGCCGCAGCAATCGTAGAGCCCCAGCGGCTCGGCGATGATCGGCGCGTTGAGGACCGTTGCCAGATCGATCTCCCGGCGCAGATGCGCCTTGGGGTTCTTCGCGCCGTTGGCGTGGCTCTTCACGGACACGTGCGCCATCGCGCGCTTCAGGTCGGAGCGCTGCACGCCGTGCTCGGCGCCGTAGGCCGCGGCCAGCTGGGCAAAGTTTCCGGGCGCGGAGCCGCTCACGCCGATCATGTCGAGCATCGTCCCGCGCGAGCGGACGGGCAGGCCGGCGTATCCGGTGTCCTTCAGTTTTTCCACGCCGAGCGCGAGGGCGATGTCGGCCGCACCGGCGGCGACGGCATAGACCGCGCCGCGAAAGGCTTCGGTGCCGCTGGCACAGTAGTTTTCGACCTTGGTCGCGCCGATGTCCTTCAGGCGCAGCGCCGTGGCCAGTGGAATGCCGGACGGACCGATATTGATGGCATCGAAGGCCACGCTGAGCCACGCGGCCTCGATTTGCGCCGTCCCGATCCCGGCATCGGCGAGCGCCTCGCCGTAGGCCTCCACCATCAGCTGCTCGGCGCTCGCGTCCCAGCGCTCGCCAAAGCGGGCGCAGCCCATGCCGAGTATCGCGACCCTGTCCTTGATTCCTGTGGCCATGGCTTCGCCGGCTACCGCACGGGGGCGGCCTTCCAGTAGTACTTGGTGAAATGACGCAGCTCGTCGACGCCCTTGATGCGAAACACCATCCGGATGCCGCGGCCCACCGCGAGCAACTCGCCGCTCGCGTCGGCGAATTCAACGGCCATGCGGCCACCGCCTTCAAAGTCGATCACACCATGGTACAGGGGCGGCGAGGGGGAGTAGGCGAGGCGGTCGGCCGTGTAGCTGACGATGCGCCCCGGCCGGTCCGCCAGCGGGTAGTCCTCATGCGTCCCCGCGCTGGGCTCGCCGGTATGCACCGAGATTTCGGCGGGCGGATACTGCACCGCGCCGGTGCGAGTGCAGCGACTCCCGATCAGGCCGAGCACCGTCTTGCGGTGGCGGTACAGCGTAGTCCCGGGCTGCTTCTGTTCCGCTTCCGCGCGCATGCCGCGCTCGAGCTGTAGCAGGCCGCGATGGAACAGGAAGCGCAGGTAATTCTCGTCCGGCTGTCTGCGCGCCAGCGCTTCGGTCAGCGGCCTGCGCCGCGGAGTGCGGGCAATCGCCGCGGTCGTTTCAAACAGCAGCAGGTCGCAGCCCTGGCCGAAGCCGACCAGGAGGAGCTTTTCGCGCGGGCGGGCGCTTTCGAGCGCATGCGACAGCATGAGGAGCGGGTGGGCGACGCCGCTGTCTCCGATTGTCGCGACCAGGTTGTCGGCGACGGAATCGGCGCGGCATCCCGCGCTCCTGGCGATGGCCTCGGCGACGCCGCGACCCGGGATCGGAATCAGCAGGCGATCGATTTCGGCCGGCTGCACGCCGAATGCCCGGAGTCCGTCGGCGAGGGCCTGGCCGATGAGGGCGAGATGGCCTTCATCACGGATCCAGCGGCTTTCCCAGGCATAGTCGAGCGGTTCGCCCGTGGCCCTGAAGTGATCGACGAAATCGAGGGTAATACTGCGCGAGTCCAGCAGGCGGGCGATCGGATCGCCCGGTCCGACGAGCACGGCCGCGGCCGCATCGCCCTGGAGTAATTCGGCCTCGGACGCGGGGCGCGCCACGCGCCGATCGGCGGCCAGGCACAGTTGCGGCCGCTTGATCGCGGCGGTGGCGTGCAGGGCCTGGATGAGCACGGAGGTCGCGGCACGCTGGCTGCCCGTCACATCGAGCACGCCGAGCGCATCGGGCAGGTTCAGCGCTTCCTTGACGATGCCCGCGTTCTGGCGGTCGGCGTAGGGCAGGGTGGTCGAGGCCAGCGAGAGCGAACCGAGCGTCGTGCGATCGATTCCGCTGAGGCAGTCGCGCCCCGCCTCCACCGCCATCGTGATGCTGTCTTCGTCCCAGTCCGCGACGGCGCGCTCGCCGCGCGCGGCATTCCCGAGGGCGGGGGCAAACCAGTCGTGCAGGGCGCTGATCGCGGCGCGCTGCAGGCGGCGCAGCGGCACGTAGGCGCCGCAGGCGAGGATTCCCGCCTCTGCCGCCGCGCTCGCGGGCGATACCGACAATCAGTTCCCGCTCAGGACCGGCAACGGGGCCGCCGCCAGTGGCACCGCGGAGCGATAGTCCTGGCCCAGCAACTCAGCGACCGTGGCCGCGATCTGCGCCTGGGCGACGTCGGGTGGGCCGTGCCGCTCACCCAGCGGTGGCGTGTCGGGGCCGATGGTCGCGATCCAGATATTCTCCGAACCCTTCTGCGCCACGCCATGTTCCTTCCATTCCACCAGGCCACTGCCACGTCCGTGATCGGTGGTGATGATGAAGGTGGTCTGGTCGCGGTACTCGGGCATCGCCTGCAGGGTCTCCCACAGTTCACGCAGGAACGTATCCAGATGGTGCGCGGCCTCCAGGATCAGATCGTAGCGTCCGGCGTGACCCCAGTCATCGGTCTCGCCGTAGCCGACGAAGAGCGCCCGGGGGTGGTGCGAATTCAGGTAATCGAGCAGGCGCGCCTGGACGAAGGAATCGGGAACCTCTCCTTCTTCCTGCGCAGTGGTCGTGCGATAGAGCCGCTCGAGCAGCGCCTGGCGCGCCGTCGGCTTCTCTGCCGGCGGGAGCCTGGACCCGACGCGCAGGTCCAGGTGACTGCGCCCTTCGTTGAAGACATCGGTAAACCAGGTCCAGCTGCCGAAGACCGCCGCCTTGCCCTTGAGGCCGGGCCGGCCGTTGAGCCACTCGAACACGGTGACGTTGGGATTCGGTCCGTAGTTGTTGCCGTCGATGTCGGTGCGATCGATGCGCGGGTCGGGGTGCCCGGTGAGCATCTCGTTGTAGCCGGGATAGGAATAGGCCACGCCATTGGTCACCCGGGCGATACTGCCCACCGCCTGATTGCCGAACAGCTGACCCTGCTTCGCAATCACGTTCCACATGAAAGGCATGAGCAGCCGGCGGCGCACGGCCGGGTCGTCATCCCAGAAGCGCTTCTTGAGGCTCGCCGCGCTCTCCCACATGCCGCCTTTCGGGTCATCGAGGAGGCTGAGGTCGGCGCCCGAATACACTTCCTGCCAGCGCAGGCCGTCGGACACGATCAGCACGACGTTGCGGGTCTTCAGCTGCGCCAGCGCCGGCGCACCGGCGGTGAGTGCGACGATCACGGTCCCGAGCAGCAGCCAAGAGCGAACGGTCGGCCTGCGCATCAAAGTCTCCCGGCCCTGGAATTCTGCCCAGATAATTCGAGCCCTCCGGATCTTAGCAGAGGATAAACTCGGACAGATGTTCTGCAACAGCAACGCCTTGGTGGGCTGCGCAGTGCTGTGGGCCTGCGCCGGGCAGGCAGCGGGCGCGTCAGCGCCCGCCACTCTGGCGGCCTGGCTGGCGCAGCAGGAGGAGCGCTCCTGGCAGCATATGCTGGAGAACATCTCCCCCCGGGAACCGAAGCGGGCCGGCGAGGATCCGCCCCTTGCGGGGATCGTCGTGGGCGCCCTGCAGAAGAAAGATCCCGACTACTACTTCCACTGGGTGCGGGACTCCTCGCTCGTGATGCACGCGGCGGCTGATGCCTACGCGCAGCGGCGGCCCTACGCGAGCCGCAGCCAGTTTGAACAGCAGTTCAGGGATTTCCTCGCGCTCTCGCAGCGCCTGCAGGGCCTGCGCTCGAAATACGGGTTGGGTGAGCCGCGCTACACGGTGACCGGGCAGGTCGATACGCTCCCCTGGTCGCGGCCTCAATTCGATGGACCGGCCCTGCGCGCCCTGGCGGTGGTGGATTTTCTGCGCAGCGCGGAATCGGCGCATCTCGCCAATGCGGATCTCGAGGCACTCGCGACCGCGGTCCTGCGCACCGATCTGGACTTCGTCGCGACGGTCTGGAATCAGCGCGGTTTCGATGCCTGGGAGGAATTGCGGGCCGACAGCTACCACACCCGCCTGCTCCAGCTTGCCGCCCTCGAGAAGGGCGCCGACTGGCTGGAACAGCACGGCGCACCGGCGGAGCAGGCGGCGAATTACCGGGAGGTGGCGCAGCGCCTCGCACCGCTGCTGGACGATCATTGGGATCCCACGCGCGGCTATCTGCGTTCGCAGCTCGCGATCGTGGCGACCGACGGTTACACGGCGAAGAAGACCGACCTCGATGCGGAGGTGATCGTCGCGGTCGTCGACGCGGACCGCGATTCGGCGGCACATTCCGTGCTGGACGATCGCGTGCAGGCGACGGTGGCCGTGCTCGAGAAGCTGTTTCGTTCGAGTTACCCGATCAATCGCGGCCCCGGCGTGGGCCTGGGTTACGGGCGCTACGCCGGAGACGTTTACTACGGCGGCAATCCCTGGGTGTTCATCACGGCGGATTTTGCCACCTACTACTACCGCCTGGCGGCCCGCCTGCAGGAGGGTGCGAGCCTGGCGGTCACCGCGCGCAATACCGCCTTCCTGCGATCGGCAATGCCGGAGTCCAGCTGGACGGAGCTGAAGCCCGGGACCAGCCTGTCGCCCGGCTCGACCCTGCATCGGCAGGCGATCGCGGCCTTCTCCGCCAAGGCCGATCGCATCATGCTGCGCCTGCAGCGGAGTACTCCGGCGGATGGGCAGATGTACGAGCAGATCGACAAGCGCACCGGCCGGCCGGCCTCCTCGCGCGGCATTGGCTGGAGTCACGCGGCGTTCCTCGAGGCGGTGTACGAGCGTGGGCGCTTGACGCCTGTCCCTCGCTGATCTTCGAGGCGAGGAAACGGGGTGGCACAGGGATATGCACATTGCATCCGACACGCCACCGGCGCATGATTTTTACGGCAACTACCCTTCAGGCACCGAGAGCCACCGATGACCGAGAAAGCGGGCCAGGATCTCAAAGTACCGATAGGCCCCACGGATCACGTGCGTGGCTCACCCGAGGCGCGAATCACCGTGGTGGAGTACGGTGATTTTGAGTGCCCCATCTGCCGTGCGGCAGAACCGGGTGTGCGCATGCTGCTCGACCAGCATCCCACGACGGTGAGACTGATTTATCGGCACTTTCCAGTCGAGAGTGCGCACCCGCATGCGCTGATGGCCGCCGAAGCGGCCGAAGCGGCGGCCGCGGAAGGCAAGTTTTGGGAAATGCACGATTTGCTGATGCGCCAGGCGGCACGACTGGAACGCAAGGCGCTGCACGACTACGCCGCCGAGCTGGGGCTGGATCTCGCACAATTCACCGCCGCCCTGGATGATGAGATCTACCGTCAGCGCGTGCGCGAGCAGGTCGACGGGGCCGTGCGCAGCCACGTGCGGACTTCTCCGGGTCTGTTTGTGAACGGGCGTCTGGTCGACGTCTCCGGCGGATTGCAGCGGCTCGGAGAAGCCATCGCCCTGCATTTGCGATAGGGGCGGATTGATAGAGGCTACGAAATTGGCGCCGGGTCTCACCTTCGGCAGGTCGGCGACTAACTAATGCTTACACGTGTGCCCCACTTGCGACGCGCAAAGGCTGTCATTCTGTTTCTGTTGCTCACTGTGGGAAACAGCCAGCCCAGTAGCGCAGGCTATGACGAAGGGGTGGCGGCATACACGGCGGGTGACTATGCCGCCGCGCTCGGTGAATGGCGCCCCTTGGCTGAGGCGGGGGATGCTCGAGCACAGAACAGGCTGGGCGTCATGTACGGCAAAGGCCAGGGCGTTGCAAAGGACGACGCGGCTGCTGTGGCGTGGTACCGAAAGGCTGCCGAGCAGGGCTATGCGGAGGCAGAGAATAATCTCGGATTCCGACTGGACACAGGAGTAGGCGTTAGGAAGAACAGCCAAAGGCGTGGGTTTGGTACCAAAGGTCGGCAAACCAAGGATTGGCTGCCGGACAATACAACGTGGGGGTTTCCTACAGAGACGGGAAAGTGGTTCCGACAGACTACAAGCTGGCGGTAGATTGGTTTTGCAAGGCAGCCGACCAGGGCAATGTCGACGCCACATATAACCTTGGGGTCCTGGATAACCATGGCCAGGTCGATGTGATTGACCAACCGAGAGTTGCTCGATTATTAGAGAGAACGGCGACCAGTGGAGACGACGGTGCGGAATACCAGCTTGGACTTTTGTATCGATACGGGCGTGGCGTACCGCAAGACGATGCTGAAGCCAAACTATGGTTCGAGAAGGCGGCCAATCAAGGAAACGCCGGCGCCCAGTTCCAGCTCGGTCAAATGTATGGGAAGGGAGAGGGTGTTAAGCGCGACATTGTTCTGACCGCAATTTACTGCCGCAGTGCGGCCGTACAGGGGCACATTGCCGCACAGATAAATTTGGCGCTGATGTACATGTCCTTAATGAATGAAGATGTCCCTGGCCTACTGCAGGGTTACGCGCAAGCTGCTTACTGGTTCAAGAAGGCGGCAGATCAAGGTGACGCGGACGGCGAATATAACCTTGGCGTTATTTACGACGAGGGTCTGGGCGTTTCCTTGGACTATGTGCAAGCGGCTACTTGGTATGCAAAGGCGGCGCGTCAGGGTCACGCGCAGGCGCAGTACAATCTCGGCCTCCTTTACGAATTCGGCCGCGGCATGGTGCAAGATCACAAGAAGGCCGCAAAATGGTATCAGGGAGCGGCGGACCAAGGCGTCGCGCCCGCGCAGGTCAATTTGGGTCTGCTGTACGCAAATGGCTATGGCGTAAAGACCGATAGGGTATTCGCATATGCCCTTTGGAGGCTCGCGGCAGACGCCGGAATTGCCCTGGCCGGTGACAACCTTCGCGACCTCGATGGTAAATTGACCCCACGAGAGCTGACGGAGGCAGAAGGCATCGTTAATTCATGGAAACCGGGAATGCATCTCGCGCGACGATCCCAAGGCCGAGGTACTCGGCACTAGCCGGAAGACTAACTGCTGTCCAGGAATTCGAATGAGCGCCCGTAGCCGCTACCCTTGGAACTCCGCGCTTGGGGCAATGCTGTGGCCCGCGCCCGGCCCGGCGGCAAGGCCGCCTCGTTGACCCGCTAGGGGCCGCGACGGATCAACAGCTCGCCCGGCGCGGACTGATCGGCGATCGTCAGGGTCAGGACAAGGCTTTTGGCGTCCGCGTGCGTGGCGACCGTGCCCCCGTCCATGGCCGCCTTCGCGGTGCCGTGCCAGCCATGGACGTGGATCTGCAGCTGCGTCCACCAGGGGTGGAAGTCCCCGCTCCGCGCTTCGAACATGATCTTCAGTTCATCGGCGCTCGCGCTGCAGCGCAGCTCCTGGCGCAGGTAATTACCGCGCTCGTAGCCGAGGCTGTGTCCGTCATCGGCATAGAGCACGCCCTGACAGTCATCGCCCGGATAGACTTCCAGCGACAGCGGACCCTGCGGAGTCTGCGCCGTGCTCTGCACGAGCGGCTGGCGCGGCAGGATCGTGCCGGCGCGCACGTACACGGGCAGGCTCGCGAGCGAGGGCCGCGCGCTGACGATCTGCGCCGCAGGGCCGGTCGCTCCGGGAGGACTCACGATCTTCGCGTGATCGATCGGCGCGCCGCTCCAGTAGTCGTACCAGCGCCCCGCCGGCAGGCAGATGTCGTAGGCCGCGGGAGATTCGAAGTTCGGCGGTGGCGCGACCAGCAGCCGGTCCCCCAGCATGAAGCTGCTCGACTGATCGCAGGGCCCCTGCAAGGCGTCGGGATAGTCGTAGAACACGGGCCGCATCAAGGGTGCACCGGTGCGTGCGCTCTCGTCGGCCAGCGCGTAGATGTAGGGCATCAGCCGATAGCGCTCCTCGACGAAGTGCCGGCGGATCGCCGTGTGCTGCGGGCCGTCGATCCACGGCTCCCGGCGGGTCGAGTCATTGGACGAGTGCGCGCGGAACACCGGCGTGAAGGCGGCGATCTCCATCCAGCGCGTCAGCAGGTCCGCGCTCGGCGCGCCCTTGAAGCCGCCGACGTCGGCACCGCTGTAGCTGAAGCCGCTCAGGCCCAGATTGAGCAGCATCGAAATGGACAGCTTCAGATGATTCCAGGTGGAGCTGTTGTCGCCCGTCCAGGTCACTGCGTAGCGCTGGCCGCCGGCAAAACTGGCGCGGGTCATGACGAAAGGGCGCTCGTCGGGGGCGAGGCGGCGCATGCCATCGAAGGTGGCGCGGGAATTCTCCATGCCATAGATGTTGTGGATCTCGGCATGCGTGGCCGTGCGCGCAGCGAATCCCGGTTCTTCGATGCGATGGCGGACATCCGGCGGCATCGTCTTGCTGGCCGTGAGAAAGATGGCCGGTTCGTTCATGTCGTTCCAGAAGCCGACGATGCCCGCGGCCATGAACCGGCTGTACAACCCGCCCCACCACTCGCGCGTGCGGCTCGCGGTGAATTCCGGGAACACGGACAGACCGGGCCAAACAGTGCCGACATAGGTCGAGCCGTCGGCCCGCCTGAGAAAATGATCGCCCGCAGCGCCGCTCTCGTAAGGCTCGTAGCCTTGGCCCGGCGCGTCCGCGATATGCAGGTCGGTGATGGCGACGAGGCGGATGCCCTGGCGTCTCACGTCTCGCACGAGCCCGGGCAGGTCGGGGAAGGTCACGGGGTTCGTGGTGAAGGGGCGGTTGCGGTCCTGGTAATCAATGTCCATCCAGATCACGTCCGCCGGGATGCGCTCGGCGCGCATCCGCATGGCAATGCCGCGCACTTCCGCGGCGCTCATATAGCTGTAGCGCGACTGCTGAAAGCCGAGCGCCCACAGCGGCGCGAGCGGCGCCCTGCCGCTCAGGTCCGTGTAGCGCTGGACCACGCGCTTCAGCGTCGGTCCGTAAATCAGGTAGTAGTCGATCGGACCATCCTCGGCACCAAAGGAGAGGATTTCGGGATTCTGCCGGCCGAAGTCGAACCAGCTCCGCCAGGAATTATCCAGATAGATGCCGTAGCTGCCCCCGGCGCCGCCGCTCGCCACGAAAAACGGAATGCTCTTGTAGATCGGATCGGTCGATTCCTGGAATCCGAAAGCATCCGTGTCCCAGTTGACGAAGGCTTCGCCGCGGCGATCCAGCGGCCCGGTCTTGTCGCCGAGCCCGAAATAATGTTCCGTCGCCGGCATACGCTTGTGCAGCGTAAAGGCGTGGCCGTGCAGCTCGAGCGCTTCCTGGAGCGCATCCTCCGACAGGATCTGCCCCTGCAGATTCGCAACCACCAGGCGCAAGGGCCTGCGTTCGATCTGGACCTGCAGCGCCGCGGTGCGGAAACCCGCGGCCTTCGCATCCGTCCAGGGTTGCACGTTCACCCTGCGGGCGCGCAGTGCGGCCGGCACGACCCAGGAGGCGTCCTCCGGATAGACGCCGGCGGGTGCAATGCGCACGTGCAACAGGTCATCGCCCAGGGCGTCGATGCTCATACGCAGTGTGCCCTGCTGCACGTCGGCACCATCGCCGCGCACGCTGATCGCGGCCTCGCGCGCGGCCGGCCCCTGTTCGTCTGCATCGGGGGCCGCAGTGCTGCCGAGCGGCGCCAGGCTCAGGAGCAGCAGCAGGATATGGCGAACTCGAAGGTCACGACTCGGCATCGCTGTCCACCTTAATGAGTTGGTCCATGAAAACGGGCAATGTAAACCCAAGCTGCCATAATTGCTCGGGACGAAGAAGAGCGGGTTGCATGCGCTGGAAGTTTCTCCTGTTGACCAGCCTGTGTCAGGTGGCTGTGCAGGCCGCTGACTCGCCGCACCGCACTGCCCTCTCGATGCGCGATCGTGGCCTGCTGCAGGCCAGCGGCAAGAGGCTGGAGGTGCGCAATCTGCCCTGGGAGGTGCTGCAGTACCGGATCCCCCAGGCACACCAGAGCGTCGACGGCCTGGACCTCACGCTCACGTACGCCGCCGGTTACGTAGCCCACGCCATCTGCCAGATTGCCTGCCTGCACCCGTAATCATGCCAGGAGCTCGACCGACCATGAAAAACAGCACTTCGCACCTGTCCGCCGTGGCCGTGGCCACGGTCGCTCTGCTTGCCGCCGAGGCGCTCTCCGCGGCTGGTGCGCAGGGCCCCGCTCCAGTGGCGATCAGCGTCGATGTGCACGCGACCGGCAAGCCGTTGCCGCATTTCTGGGAGCAGATGTTCGGCTCGGGCCGCGCGGTGCTCGCGCTGCGCGACAACTACCGCAAGGATGTGCGGCTGGTCAAGGCCGTGGCCGACTTCCGCTACGTGCGCTTTCACGCCATTTTTCATGACGAAATCGGCCTGTATGACGAAGACGCCGCCGGCAGGGCGGTCTACAACTTCTCCTATATCGATCAGATCTACGACGGGCTCCTGGCCGCGGGCGTTCGTCCCTTCGTCGAGCTGGGTTTCATGCCCCAGAAGCTCGCCGCGAATTCGCAGGGAATCCAGTCCTTCTGGTACAAGCCCAATGTCTCGCCGCCGAAGGACTACGCGAAGTGGGATGCCATGATTGAGGCCTTTGCGCGCCACTTGGTGGAGCGCTACGGCATTGAGGAGGTATCGCAGTGGTACTTCGAGGTCTGGAACGAGCCCAACCTCGACTTCTGGGGCGGCAGCCCGAAGCAGGAGACTTATTGGGAGTTGTACGATCACACGGCACGCGCACTTAAAAGGACCCATGCGCGCCTGCGCGTCGGCGGCCCGTCCACGGCCCAGGCGGCCTGGGCGGGAAATTTCATCGCACACTGCAAGCAGAACAACGTGCCGGTCGATTTTGTGTCCTCGCACGTCTACGCCAACGATTTGTCGCAGGATGTGTTCCGGAACGACGTGCCGGTGCCCCGCGACCAGATGGTCTGTCGCGCGGTGCGCAAGGTGCACGATGAGATCACGGCCTCGCCGCTGCCCTCACTCCCGCTCATTTTCTCCGAGTACAACGCCAGCTACGCGAACGAGCCGAACGTTACCGACAGCGTCTACATGGGGCCGTGGCTCGCGACGACGATCGCCCAGTGCGACGGCCTGACCGAAGCGATGAGCTACTGGTCGTTCTCGGACGTGTTCGAAGAGCAGGGCGTCGTAAAGACCCCGTTCTATGGTGGATTTGGCCTCGTCGCCGAGGACGATATCCCGAAGCCGGCTTACAACGCCTTCGCCCTGCTGCATCAGCTGGGCGACGTGCGTCTGCCATCGGCCGCCGATTCGGCGCTGGTCACACGCCGCAAGGACGGCACCCTGGTGCTGGCCCTGTGGAACTATGCGCCGCCCGATGGCACGGGCGATAAATACATCCCACCCGGCCCGGCCGGACCCGCCAAGAGCTTTGCGCTCGACTTCAAGGGCGTGGGCCAGAACGCGCATGCGAGGGTCTGGCGCCTGGACCGGGACCACGGCAACGTCGTCAAGACCTTTGATTCCATGGGCCGGCCTGCCTTTCCCAGCCGTCAACAGCTGACCCAGTTGCGTGCGGCGGCGAGGATGGCGCCGCCGGAGAGCATGCCGCTGAGCGGTGGCAAACTCAGCCTGCAGGTCCCATCGCATGGCCTCGTGATCGTTGAGGTTCGGTGAGGTTGGCCTCCACTACTTCGCACGGACCTGCTCTCGCCACCATCCGATACACTTGGTTGCTCTAGGGCAACAAACGGCCGGCTGACTCGGTTGGGGAATGCATATTGACAGCCTGGCGCAAAGCTCAATAGAATCGGGAAAACGTTTACTTCCGCGTTGGTAAACGTTTACTAGAAAGCATCAAGGGGGCGCAAGGCGGTTCATGGCGGCAACGATCAAGGACGTCGCGTTACGCGCACGAGTCTCGATCGCCTCCGTGTCCCGGGCGCTCAATGGGACCGGCGTGGTCACTGATCAGACACGCCAGCGCGTGCTGCGAGCCGCACAGCATCTGCGCTACACGCCCCACCAGGCCGCCCGGAGCCTGATCACGCGCCGCACCGGCACCATCGGCGTGCTCCTGCCGGATATGTACGGCGAATACTTTTCTGAGCTGATTCGCGGCATTGATCGCGCAGCACGGCTGCGCGGCCTGCATCTGCTCGTGTCCAGTTCACACGGCGACGCGAACGAGGCGGTGCTGGCACTGCGGGCAATGAATGGCCGTGTGGACGGCGTGCTCATCATGTCGCCGTACGTCGATGCGAACCTGCTTGACAAGGCGTTGCCGGCAAACCTGCCGACCGTGCTGATGAACACGCCTGCCAATGCCGAACGGGCGCCGGCCTTCCTGACCGACAATTTCGGCGGTGCGCGCGCCATGGTTGAGCATCTGCGCGCCCTCGGTTACCAGCATATTGCTCATATCACTGGACCCGAGAGCAACTATGAGTCGGGTGAGCGGCTGCGCGGATACCGTGCCGCGCTCGGACGCACGCTGGCGGCGCGCAGCCTGGTGGTGCAGGGCAACTTCACCGAAGAATCCGGCTATCTCGCCGGGCGCCAGATCGCCGGCGCCACGCCGCGTCCAGACGCGGTGTTCGCAGGCAACGACATGATGGCCATCGGCTGCCTGTTTGCCTTGACTGAGGCGGGCGTGCGTGTGCCGCAGGATATCGCTCTCGCTGGTTTCGACGATATTCCGATCGCGCGTTTCGTCACACCACCGCTGACCACGGTGCGTGCGCAGACCACCGACCTTGGCCGAATCGCGCTGGAAGCTCTGGCGAATCGCATTGCCGGCGGCGAACGGTCTGGTGCTCGAGTTCAGACATTGACAACAGAGCTGGTGCTGCGCGCTTCCTGCGGTCGGCAGGGAACGTCGCGGTCTCGGCAGCACGTCGTCGATGCTCACCAATGAGTGCACCAGGGGATTGGTGTGCGTTTACTTGGCAATGGTACCGAAGTATTAAAATGAGGGTTGGCCCATGAAATTCTTGAATACGATGCGCGCACAACTGCCCACGCTACTGGCTGCGGTCTTCGCACTGGCCAGCGGGCAGGCGCTTGCTCAGGTGAGCACCGCGACGATTTCCGGCCACATCACCGCGGGCACAGCTGTCAGCGCGGGTGCCACGGTAACGGCAACAAACATTGATAACGGCGCAAAAGTCGCGACTCAGACCGACGAAACCGGTGCGTATCAGATCGCCGGCCTGCGGCCGGGCAATTACACAATCGAAGTCACCACGAGTAAGGGTAGTCACGGTAGCGAAACCCTTGAGTTGAATGTCGGCCAGAATCTCGGGTTCGACATGGACCTTCAGGCGAAGGCGAAGGAGGCTGGCCAACTCGAGGAAGTGGTCGTCGTGGGAACCCGCAAGTTCGACAAAAAGACGTCGGAGGTTTCAGCGAGCATCACTCCCGTGCTCATGAATAATCTGCCGCAGGTAACGCGAAACCTGTTGTCCTTTGCGGATCTGGCGCCTGGCGTCCGCTTCAACGTTGACCCGAGGTCTGGAAACGTCAGCCTGCAAAGTGGTGCGCAGAACCAGGATAACGTCAACCTGTTCATCGACGGCGTCAGCCAGAAGAACTACGTGCTGCGTGGAGGCGTGGCCGGCATGGATTCGACGAGAGGAAATCCGTTTCCGCAGTCGGCCATTGCCGAATACAAGATCATCACGCAGAACTACAAGGCAGAGTATGACGACGTCAGCAGCGTCGCCATCACCGCTGTGACAAAGTCAGGAACCAACGAATTTCACGGCGATGCCTTCGTTGACCGCACGCAGGACAGCTTTGTGGCAATGAGCCCGTATGAAACCCAGGCTGCGGCGGCGGGAGTACCGCGCCCCAAGTTCAACCAGGAACAGTTCGGATTCAGCGTCGGCGGACCTCTGTTTGCGGATGGCGTTCACTTCTTTTTCGCCTACGAAGGCAAGGATATCAGCCAGCCACGTCAGGTGGTGGTGCATAACTCGAACATCCTTCAGACCACCACGGGGGGTGAGGTACCGTTTCTACTCGCGCAGCAAGGCTCGATCAACGCGAACTTCAAGGAGAACATGTTCCTTACGAAGCTTGACGCGCAGTTGTCTGATATCCAGTCGTTGGAGTTCAGTGCGCGCATTCGCCGGGAGAGCGACTTCATTCCAGAAGATTTCAACTTGAGCGCGCCCGGTAATGACGTCGATCGTTCGAATAACGAAACCAGAATGGGCTTAAAGGACACCTTGCGACTTGGGGCCTGGTTGAATGAAGCACGCATTGACTATCAGGATACCGACTGGAATCCGCACTCGCGCGCGAGTGCGCCGTTGTTGCGTTGGCACGTGTACTTGCCGCCGGTATCCAACCCGCCGGTTTTCAACAACCTGCAGGATCTGTTGTTTACCGGTGGATCTCCTGACGCGCAGGACCGCGCACAGAAGGGCCTTGAGTTTCGTGACGACCTGACTTTTACGGGCCGCGCTAACCATGCGTTCAAAGGCGGGTTCAGATTCAATTTCCTTACGTTCGACCTGTCGGGCACCGCGAACGCGGTACCCATCTGCGACATTGCAATCGATGCCATCAGCGGCGCTGAAATCGCGCCTGCGGGGCTAACGTCCCCGAACTGCGGCACCAACTTCGCTTACAACGGCGTCCCCGCCCTTGCCCCAGTGTCGGTCAGCTTCAATGACGAGCAGGTTGGGCTGTACTTCCAGGACGATTGGGAGATGACTGCGAAGCTTTTGCTTAATCTCGGAGTTCGCTGGGACTATGAGACCAACATGCTCAACAACGACTATGTCACGCCAGCCGACCGTTCTGCGGCACTGCTCGGTCCTGACGGGCCCCGCTATGGCATTACGCCGCCCGCCGGTCAGACTTACGCGCAATCACTGGCAAAAGGTGGTGTCAATATTCTCGATTACATTTCGAACGGATCGAGTCGCAAGCCTTTCAAAACCGCCATTGCGCCCAGAATTGGGGCTTCATACGACCTGTTCGGTGACCGGCGTTCGGTTCTGTTTGGCGGCTTTGGCCGTGCCTACGACCGCAAGATGGCCAACAACGCCCTGGACGAACTGCAGAAAAACGCCCAACCCTTCGGCGAGATCTGGCTGGTGCGCAATGATTATAAGATGCCCTATACAGATCAGTTCGGGCTTGGGCTGCGCCAAGCGCTGGGTGTGTCCTGGAATGGCGAAGTGGGTCTGACCAACGCCTATAGCCACCATCAGTTCAACTGGTTCCAAGGAAATCGTGACGCGAACGGCGGCTGGGCGATGCAAAGCCCGATTGATCCCTTGTGGGGCGGGCCCGTCGGTTACGGCAACCTCGTACTCGGCGACTTCATTTCCGAGGCAAAGACGCAGACGGCCTACCTGAAGGCGGACAAGCCGTACTCCCCTGGCTCGGGGTGGGGGCTCACCCTGGTCTACACCTATAGTGACGGGCAGACGACCAACAGGCAGTGGACCAACGACATCTTTAACTGGACCTATGGCAAGCCAGGCGCTGGTTGGAATCCGTCGGCGGACGTGGAGAAGCATCGAATCATCGTTGCCGGGCTTACTGATCGCCTGATTCCCTGGGGCGTAATGCTGTCCGGCAAGCTGACTTATGGTTCCGGGCTGCCGTTCCAGATCACGAGCTGCGCCGCGGGCTGGAATCAGTGCAAGTACATTGAGGGGCACGGCGGCCCGCTCCGCCAGGTGGACATGGGCTTATCCAAGGAATTCAAGGTCTGGCGCGGGCAACTGGGGTTGAGAGCGGACGTGTTGAATCTGTTTAATACCATCAACTACGGCGGGTATGACGGCTGGGGCGGTGGCCCGGGCAATCCGCAGAATATCTACGGCGGCGACAACCCGAACACTGGGAAACCAAGCAGCATCGCGACATCCATGCGTACGTTCAAACTGACCGTGACGGGGCACTTCTAATTTGAGCTGATTGGGCATCGTACTCGCGATTGGTAGACTGCATGGTCAGGACCCCACTTGGGGCTGGAAACGGCCGCTGACGACGCCGGTCTCGGCGACCGGCTTCCTCATCTGACCCATTAAGCGAGATTCCGATGGGCTCATGGAGTCGCCGCGAGTTCATTCACGCCACCTCGGCAGCGGGCGCGATAGCTGCGCTCCATGGTTGCGGCGGCGGCCAGGACGGGGGTACCACAAATGGTGGCACCCCGTATGGCGGTCCCACCAGTTCATCGCTCCCACCGCCGCCGGAAATGTCAGCGGATGTGCTGATCAGCGATACGCAGCAACGCACGTTCCGCTATTTCTGGGAAACCACCGACGCGGCCCGTGGTTTGGCACCCGATTTCGCGCCCGAATCCTCGCCGGCCAGCATCGCGGCGATGGGTTTCATGCTCACGGCCGTGCCGATCGGCATCGAGCACGCCTGGATCACACGCGCGCAGGGTGCCGAGCGGGTGCTGAATACGCTGCAGTTCCTGCGCGACGCGCCGCAGGGGGCGGGCGCCCAGGGCTACACGGGTTATCACGGATTTTTCTACCATTTTCTGGATATGGCTTCGGGAACCCGCTACCGCGACTCCGAACTCTCGAGCATGGACACCGCCTTGCTCCTCATGGGCGTGCGCTGCTGCGGGCAGTATTTCAACGGCGCCGATGCCTCTGAAACCGCCATTCGCTCCGTCGCCGATTTTCTGTGCGAGCGCGTAGACTGGCCCTGGTTCCAGGTTCGTAGTCCGGCGATCTGCATGGGCTGGCGACCGGAAAGCGGCTTTCTCTCCGGCGACTGGATCGGCTACAACGAAGCCATACCCGTGCTGATCCTGGCCCTGGGATCGACGGCTCATGCCGTCGGCGTGGAGGCCTGGACGCAGTGGACGTCGGGTTATCCCCAAGACTGGGGCGTGCTGTGGGGCTACGAGCATCTCACGTTCGGACCGCTGTTCGGCCACCACTTCCCGCAGGTGTGGCTCGACATGCGCGGCATTAAAGACAGCTACATGGCCGCGAAGGGACTGGACTATTTCGAGAACAGCCGGCGCGCGGTGCTGTCGCAGCGAGCCTATGCCACCACCAATCCGCTTGGCTGGCTGGGCCACGGAGCCGATATCTGGGGCTTGAGTGCCTGTAACGGGCCCGCGGAGACCACGCTCAACTACCACGGTGCAATGCGACAGTTCCATACCTATTTTGCCCGCGGCGTCGGCCCGCCCGACAACTTTGATGACGGCACGCTCACCCCCACCGCGCCGATCGGCTCCTTCCCCTTCGCGCCGGAAGTGGTGACTCCGGCCATCGCTGCGATGTACCAGCGCTACGGCACGGCCATCTACGGCAACTACGGATTCCTCGACAGCTACAATCCGAGCTTCCAGTACAACGTGCCGGTGCCGAGCGGGCGGATCATCAGCGGCTTCGGCTGGGTGGACACGCGCTATTACGGCATCAATCAGGGCCCCATCGTCGCCATGATCGAAAACCAGCGCAGCGGTTTGCTCTGGAGCCTGTCACGCGCCGATCCGGTGTTGCGGCGCGGCTTGCAGCGCGCCGGGTTCACGGGCGGATGGTTGGGCTGATCAGCCGGCTTGCGGGCCTGCCCGCGCCGCTGCTGGCGGCCCTGCTGCTCAGCGGCTGTGGCGGCGCCCAACACGGCGAAGTGCTGAAATTCTGGGCATTTGGCGCCGAGGCCGACCAGGTGAGTGCGCTGCTGCCGGCCTTCGAGCGCGAGCACCCGGGCCTGCACGTCGAGGTGCAGCGGCTGGCGCTCACGGCGGCGCACGAGAAGTTCCTTACCGCCGTGGCGGGTGATGCGCCTCCCGACATGTGCCAGCTCGGCAACAGCTGGATGCCCGAACTCGTCGCCCTCCATGCACTCGAGCCGCTGCAGTCGCGCGTCGCCGCGTCGAAGGTCGTGGACGTCGCCGATTTTTTTCCCCAGGTCTGGCAGGCCAACTCGCTCGATGGCGTGCCATGGGGCGTGCCCTGGTACGTCGACACCCGCTTGCTGTTCTACCGCAGCGATCTGCTGCGCCAGGCCGGATTCGCCGGCCCGGCGGACAATTGGGCCGACTGGCTGCGCCAGCTCCAGGCGATCAAGCGGATGGTGGGGCCGCAGCGCTACGCCGTGCTGCTGCCGCTCAATGAATTCGAGCCGCTCCAGGTGCTGGCGCTGCAGCAGCCGGAGGCCATGCTGCGCGATGGCAACCGCTACGGCAATTTCCGCAGCGCATCCTTCCGCCGCGCGCTCGGTTTCTACCACGAGCTGTTCGCGCAGTCGCTCGCGCCCCAGGCGACCAACACCCAGATCTCGAACGTCTGGGACGAACTGGGCAAGGGTTATTTCTCCTTCTACATTTCCGGGCCCTGGAACATCGGCGAATTCAAGCGCCGCCTGCCGCCCGAGCAGCAGGGCAGCTGGATGACGGCGCCGATGCCCGGGCCGGATGGACCTGGGGTCTCAAGCGCCGGCGGTTCGAGCCTGGTGATCTTCCGGCGCTCCCAGCACAAGGCCAGCGCCTGGGCCCTGATCGAATACCTCTCGCGCCCCGAAGTGCAACGGCGCTTCTACGAGCTCACGGGCGATCTGCCGCCCAGGCGCAGCAGCTGGGAATCCGGCGTCATCGCCACGGACCCCTACACGCGCGCCTTCCGCGCCCAGCTCGAACGGCTCCATATCTTCCAGCAGCTGCCCGAATGGGAGCAGATCATGCAGGGCATGCGCGTGATGGCCGAGCGCGTCATCCGCGGCGGGCAGAGCGAAGCCAGCGCCGTCACTGATTTTGACGCCGAGGTCGACGCGATGCTCGCCAAGCGGCGCTGGCTACTCGATCGGCAGGAGAAGCGGTGACCCGTACGACGCGCGCCGGCTGGTGGTTCTCGCTCCCGGCCCTGCTGCTGATCGCCGTCTTCTTCCTGCTCCCGGTCGTGGCGGCCCTGCTGCTGAGCTTCACGGATTTTGATTTGTACGCCCTGGCCGACCCGGCGAATCTGCGATACACCGGCCTCGACAATTACCGCACGCTGCTGGTGACGCCGCTGTTTTGGCAGGCGCTCGCCAACACGGCAGTCTTTGTGGTCCTGGGTGTGCCCTTATCGCTCCTGACATCGCTCGGCGCCGCTCTGCTGGTCGACTCCCGCCTGGCCCGCTTCCGGCCGCTGCTGCGCACCGCGCTGTTCGCTCCGGTCGTCACGACGCTGGTGGCCGTGGCGCTCATCTGGCGCTATCTGCTGCACACGCGCTACGGCCTGCTCAACTATCTGCTCACGCACCTGGGGATTCCGGCCATCGACTGGCTCGGCGATCCGCACTGGTCGATGCCCTCCATTGTGCTGCTCGCGGTGTGGAAGAACTTCGGCTACAACATGATCATCCTCATCGCAGCGCTCCAGGCCATCCCGGAGGATCTCCACGATGCCGCGCGCCTCGAGGGCGCCGGCGCGTGGGCGCGGCTGCGCCACATCACCTTGCCGCTGCTCACCCCGACACTGGCGCTGGTGGGCATCCTCACCGTCAGCGGCTATTTCCAGCTGTTCGCCGAGCCGTATGTGATGACCCAGGGCGGCCCGCTGCAGAGTACGGTCAGCGTGCTGTATTTCATGTTCGAGCAGGGCTTCACCTGGTGGAAACTGGGCTTTGCTTGCAGCGTAGCCTTCGTCCTGTTCGCGCTGATCCTGCTCGTCACTGCACTGCAGTTGCGCCTAACGCGGCGCCTGGGGGAGACGTGAACCCGCGCGCGCAGACCTGGCTGGTCAATGCCGCCCTGTGGCTAGGCGTGGCGCTGACGGTGTTTCCGCTCGCCTGGATGGTCTCGGTTTCACTCATGCCCACCGGCGCCTCCTCGACCTATCCGCCGCCCATCCTGCCGACTTCGATCACGCTCGATCACTACCGCGAGCTGTTCGCGGCCCAGCACATGGGCCGGTACTTCATCAACAGCGTGATCGTCGCCACCAGCGCCACGCTCCTGGCACTGGTGTTCAACGGCATGGCCGGATACGCCTTCGCCAAGCTGCGCTTCCGCGGCCGCGAGGGCCTGTACCGGTTGCTGCTCGCGGGCCTGCTGGTACCGGGCCAGGTGACGATGATCCCGCTGTTCGGGCTGCTGAAGTTCCTCGGCCTCGTCAACAGCTACGCCGGTGCGATCGTGCCAGGCATCGCCAGCATCTTCGGCATCTTCCTGGTGCGCCAGTACGCGCTGTCGATACCCGATGAACTGCTGGACGCCGCGCGCATCGACGGCGCCAGCGAATGGCGCATCTTCCGTTCGGTAGTGGTACCAGTGCTCACGCCGATCCTGGTCACGCTCGGCATCTTCGTATTCCTGGGCACCTGGAATGATTTCATGTGGCCGCTGATCGTGCTCAGCGACCGTGACATGCAGACCCTGCCGGTGGCGCTGGCCGGACTGTCGCGCGAACACGTGCAGGACAACGAGATGATGATGGCGGGAGCCGTCATCACGGTCCTGCCGGTGCTGACGCTGTTCCTGGCGCTGCAGCGCTTCTATCTCCGGGGCATCACGCTCGGGAGCGTCAAGGGATGAGGGGCTGATTGTTCCGGTCCGCGCCCCGAACCCTGCCGCCCGAGCCCGCGCAGCTCAGATCCTGACGCTGGCGCCGTGGGTGGCGATGACCTCGGAGTAGTAGCGGGCGCTGGCCTTGGGCGTGCGCTGTTGCGTCGCGTAATCGACGTGCACAATGCCGAAACGCTTTGAATAGCCCAGCGCCCACTCGAAATTATCCAGCAGCGACCAGACGAAATAGCCGCGCACGTCCGCACCCTGTGCAATGGCGGATCGCACCGCGGCGATGTGCCCGCGCAGATAATCCACGCGCAGCGGATCCTCGAGCCTGCCTGGCTCGGGCACGGTTCCCGGGTCGATGAACGCCGCGCCGTTCTCCGTGACATAGACGGGCGGATTGCCGTAGCGGTTCTTCACCCACAGCAGCGTATCCGTCAGGCCCTGGGGATATACCTCCCAGCCGGTCTCGGTATAGATTGCCTGCGGCTGCTTCACCATTTCCGCGCGCTGCGGCCAGCTCTGGGCGCTGGCACGCGTGACATTGCGGGTGTAATAGTTGACGCCCAGGAAATCAATAGGCTGGCGAATCAGCTCGAGATCCGCGGCCGGCCAGTTGGGCCAGGCATCGCCGAATATCTCGCGCAGCTCCTCCGGGTAGCTCCCCAGGAAAACGGGGTCCAGGTACTGGCGGTTCATGTAGGCATCGGCGCGCGCGGTCGCGGCACGGTCCTCCTCCGCCGGCGTCGCGGTGTATTTCGGCTCGATGTTCACGACCAGGCCAATGCGATGCCTGCCCGTGGCGCGATACGCCTGCACCGCAGCGCCGTGGGCGCGCAGCAGATTATGCGTCGCGATCGGCGCCTCGTAGAGGTTGCGGTGCCCCGGCGCGAGCACACCGTGCAGGTAGCCTCCGTCCGGAACCACCCAGGGCTCGTTGTGGGTCGCCCAGTGCTTGACGCGTCCGTCGAGTTTCCGGTACACGACGGTCGCGTAGTCGGCAAACCACTGCGCAATGTCCGGATTGAGCCATCCACCCCGATCATCGAGGGCGGCCGGCAGGTCCCAGTGATGCAGCGTGACCAGCGGCTCGATGCCCTGGCCCAGCAGCTCATCGACCAGCCGATCGTAGAAACCCAGGCCCGCGGCGTTCACCGCGCCGCGGCCTTCCGGCAGCACACGGCTCCAGGAGATGCTGAAGCGGTAGGCTTTCAGCGCCAGCTCGTGCATCAGTGCCACGTCGCTCTTGTAGCGCCGGTAGTGATCGCAGGCCACGTCGCCCGTCTGGCCGTCGCGCACCATGCCGGGCGTCCGGCAGAATCGCTGCCAGATGGAAGGCCCCGCGCCGTCGGCAAGTGGGGATCCCTCGATCTGGTAAGCGGAGGTCGAAGCACCCCAGAGAAAACCAGGGGGAAAGCGCAGGAGCTTCTCGTTCACGAATCCTGATCCCGATCCAGCCACGGCTGGTGCTGCGGAAAACGTTTACATAGCCTTGTTAGTCGCGATTGTATACGATCTGCCGGCGGGTAGCCCAAGGGAAGATCATGGCCGGGGTACGGCTCGAAGCATTGCGAAAAGTGTATGACAACGGCCATGTGGCCGTGGCCGGCGCCAGCTTCGAGGTCGCCGACGGCGAGCTCGTTGCCCTGGTGGGGCCGTCGGGCTGTGGCAAGTCGACGCTGCTGCGCATGGTCGCCGGCCTGGAGAGCATCAGCGGCGGCACGCTGAGCATCGGCGGGCGTGTGGTCAACGAGCTGCCGGCCCGCGATCGCGACATCGCGATGGTGTTTCAGAGCTACGCGCTGTATCCGCACATGAACGTCTACGACAATCTGGCGTTTGGCCTGCGCCTGCGCGGGATTGCGCGCGCGACACTGGATGCCAGGGTGCGTGCCGCCGCGGCAACGCTCGAACTCGGCGCCCTGCTGGATCGCAAGCCGCGCCACCTGTCCGGGGGTCAACGCCAGCGAGTGGCCCTGGGCCGCGCCCTGGTGCGCAGCCCGCAGGTGTTTCTGCTGGATGAACCGCTCTCGAACCTCGACGCCAAGCTGCGCCTCGGCATGCGCGCGGAGATCGCCCGTTTGCACCGGCGCCTGCATGCCACGATGCTGTACGTGACCCACGACCAGATCGAAGCGATGACGCTGGGACAGCGCATCGTGGTAATCAATGAAGGCGAGGTGCAGCAGATCGACACGCCGATGCGCCTCTATGACGAACCCGCCAATCTGTTCGTGGCCGGCTTCATGGGCAGCCCCGGCATGAATATCTTCCGCGGCCGGTATGCCGCCGCTCCGCGGCCGCGCCTGCGCTGCCAGGACGGCGAGCTGCTCCTGCCCCTGCCGCCGGCGCAGGTGACCGCGAAGCCCGATCAGGAAATTGTCGTCGGCCTGCGCCCGGAGGATCTGCGCGTGGCACCGCAGCCCTCGGGCGGCCGGTCCGAAGCGAGCATCGAAGCCACCATCGAAATCATCGAGCCCGTCGGCAATGAGATCATCGTGAGCCTGAATGCCCCGGTCGGCACCGTCGTGTGCCGCCTGCCGCCGCAGACCCTGCCCGAGCTCGGCCGTCCGCTCCGTCTCCACTATTCCGGCGATCGGCTGCGCTATTTCAACGCTCAGAGCGGCGCGCGGTTGCTCTAAGCTACTATGCGAACGACGGGCGGGGCCCTGCTTCGGGGTCGGCAAGGTAGTTCCACATGATCAAACGCGCAGTGCGGGCTGGATTCCAGGTCGTCCTCATGGGCGGCCTGGCTGCGGCCGCAGTCGCCGCCAGCGATCTGGACGCGCTTCATGCCAGTATCGACAGGCTGGCCGATCAGGTGGAACCGCACGTGATCGCCAATCGCCGCTATATCCATCAGCACCCGGAACTCTCCAATCGCGAGACCGAGACCGCGGCCTACATCGCCGAACACCTGCGTGCACTGGGTCTGGAAGTGCGCACCGGTATCGCGAAGACGGGCGTCGTTGCGGTGCTGCACGGCGGCAAGCCCGGCCCGGTCGTGGCGCTGCGCTCCGAGCTGGATGCCCTGCCGGTCACCGAGGAAGTGGACCTGCCCTTCAAGTCGACGGTGCGCAGCACCTTCAACGGCAAGGAAGTCGGCGTGATGCATGCCTGCGGGCATGACGCACACATGGGCATGCTGCTGGGCGTGGCCGAGGTTCTCGCGCAGCTGCGGCCGCAATTGCACGGCACCGTGAAATTCATCTTCCAGCCGGCCGAGGAGGGCGCGCCCTCGGGCGAGGAAGGCGGTGCCGCGCTGATGGTGAAGGAAGGTGTGCTGAGCGATGAGCCGAAACCGGAAGTCATCTTCGGCCTGCACGCATGGACGATATTCGAAGCCGGTCAGATTGCCTGGCGCGCCGGCGGCATCATGGCCGGGGCCGACGACCTGAAGATCGTGGTGCGCGGCCGCTCCACGCACGGTGCCATGCCCTGGAATGGCGTGGATCCGATCGTCGTCGCCTCGCAGATCGTGCTGGGCCTGCAGACCATCGCCAGCCGGCAGGTCAACGTGACCAAGGCGCCGGTGATCGTCACCATCGGCACGATCGACGGTGGTGTGCGTTCCAATATCATTCCGGATGCGGTCACGATGCTCGGCACCGTGCGGACGCTCGACCCGCAGATGCACGACGACGTGCTCGAACGCGTGCGACGCACGGCCGAGGGCATCGCCGCGGCCTCGGGTGCCACGGCCGAAGTCACGATCGGTGCGGAAGTGGCCGATCCCATTACCTACAATGACCCGGCGCTCATGACCCGCATGCTGCCGACACTGGCGCGCGTCGCCGGCTCCGGCGGGCTCGTCGAGACCACGCCGTTCACGCCGAGCGAGGATTTCTCCATCTATCAGCGGCACATTCCCGGCATTTTCTTTTTCCTCGGCGTGCGCAGGCCGGGCGCGAGCATGGAGGAATACGCGCCGAACCATTCGCCGCGCTTCAAGGTGGACGAAAGTGGCCTGAAGCTGGGCGTGCGCGCGCTCGCCAATCTGACCGTCGATTATCAGGCACAGGCGCGCTGAAGCCGATGCAGGGCCTCCAGCAACTCTTCGAGAACAACCGGCTCTGGGCTGAACGCCTGCGCCGGCAGGATCCGGATTTTTTCCGCAAGCTCTCCCAGCAGCAATCGCCGGCCTACCTGTGGATCGGCTGCTCCGACAGCCGGGTGCCGGCCAATGAGATCGTCGGTCTCCTGCCTGGCGAGCTCTTCGTCCATCGCAATATCGCCAACCTGGTGGTGCACACCGATCTGAACTGCCTGTCCGTCATGCAGTTCGCCGTCGATGTCCTGAAGGTGCGGCATATCATCGTCTGCGGCCACTATGGCTGCAGTGGCGTCCGCGCGGCGCTGCGCCGCGACCGCATCGGCCTGAGCGACAACTGGCTGCGCCACGTACAGGACGTGGAGCAGAAGCATCGCGAGGCCCTGGCGGCGCGGACCAGCGAAGCTGCGGCTGGCGACACCTTGGGCGAACTGAACGTCATCGAACAGGTGGCGAATGTCTGCCAGACGACCATTGCCCGTGACGCCTGGGAACGCGGCCAGGCGCTGGCCGTGCATGGCTGGATCTATGGATTGCAGGACGGACTGCTGCGGGATCTGGACACCACCGTGACCGGGGCGCAGGAGTCGCAGGACGTCTATCAGCGCTCGCTCGCCGCCTTAGCTCTGACCTGACTCCGGGGGCTTGATTCGGGCCGGATCGTCCGCCGGCAGCACGTCGCAGGCCCAGTCCATGCGCTTCCATTTCGGCACCGGAGTGGTCTCACCCGCGCGCGGCACGAATTCCGAAGCCGCTACTCTCCGCATGCGGTGTATGTAACGCGGGCAATTCGGAAACACCTGCTGCACCCTGACCGTCACCAGGAACTGCGCACCCACGTGGCGCGGTTCGACGCCGTCGGCGGGAATGATGCTGGCGCTGCCCTGCACCCGCAGGCGCTGCGGCTGCTCGAAATCGATGAACAGCAGGCCGACCTGCGCGGTCGCGGCGACGTTGCCCATCGACAGGTACATGCCGTTGCCGTCGTAATTCGGAAACACCAGGGTGTGCTCGTCGGGGGTGCGCACGAATCCGGGGTCGCCGCCCTTGTAGGAACAGGTGGGACGCCCTGCAGAATCGACGGTGGCCAGGAAGAACAGATCGCGGCTGGCAATGAAAGTCTGATCCTCCGCATTGAGCTGCGCACGGCACAGCCGTTGCTCGATGCGGTCGGCGAGACGCTCCGTGTCGAAGCGCCGTTGCAGGGCCCGATGCGACTCATCGTAGAGCTTGGACATGGCCTCCCGCTCCTCATCTAGATGCGATAGCGCAGTTTCACGAAGAACAGGCTGGAATTGGTGTTATCCACCGCACGCGTGAACTGGCTGGCCAGCGACTCGCTGCGATCGGTGAGCGAGCCGTCACCGCCCCGGCTATAAACCACGAACAGGTCCGACAGGGGGTGAAACTCATAGCGATAGCGCAACTGCAATCCCAGCGTGCTGACCGTGAAATCGTTCGGCAAGCCGGCTACCGCATCGGGTGTACCGTCCGCCGCCAGATCATAGGCCTGCAGCGCCTCGGCACCGAGGCCGATCCATTGCAATTTGAAGCGCAGTTCCTGCTTGGCGGTCGGGTACCAGTTGACATTGAGGCTCGAGTCGAGCTCGTGGCGCCGGTAAGTCGCGACCTGCCGGCCGGCTGTCCACAGCAGCCAGTTCGGGCTGTCGTAGTAGTTGAGGGTCGTATCCACGCTGAGGTTTTCGGTGAGGAACCATTTCGGAATCAGGCGCAGTTCCCGCGTGTACTGCCCGAATCCCTGTTCCTTCAGGTAGGCGGTGATCTCATAACGGAAGCTCCCGACGATGGCGCTCGTGAAATCCGCGCCCCAGTTGTGCCGCGCCGGCATGCGCAGGCTCCCGTTGCCGCGCGTGATCAGGTCGTCAAATCCCGGCCACTCGTGAAAATAGAAGAACAGGCTCGATGAGCCGTCGCGCCATTGATAGAACTTGTCGATCTCGGTGGTCGCCACCAGGCGCTCACCATGCGCGGTGTAGGGTACGTCCAGTCCCAGATACCAGCTGCCATTGTCCGCCAGCGATCCGCTGCGATAGTGACGAATGAACAGCTGGCTCTCGCTCTGGAAGCGGGCCAGATCGGTGCGTTGCTGGTAACCCAGATCGTTGAAGTCCAGGTGCGGGTCGTACCAGGTCAGGTGCAGCGTGTGCTGCCAGCGTCCGCCCGGCTGATAGTCAAATTTCGCCCACGCTCCGTACCCCCGGCTGTTCGTGCCGCCCGCCGCGGAGCTCGCGTGGATATCGGACATCAGCACCTGGGTCTCGAGCGAGATCCCGGCGCCCAGACGCCGGTTCAGATCCACCGTGTGCAGGTAGGCATCGCGACCCAGAGTGGGGTGGAGCGCTGCCGTGCCCAGGTATCCGAGGCTGAAGCCTTCGTGCTCATGGCGCCACCGGCCGGCCAGGAACCGCCGCCCCTCGGCCTGCAGTGAATTGCGTTCCACGGCACCGAACATGCCATATTCCTCGTCGCCCTGGATCCCGGTGTACTTGGCGGCGGCCAGTACATCGCTGGATTGTTCGGCGCCGGCGTCGGGCGCCGCGCCGATGCGCCGCGTATTCACCAGTCGATCGCTGGCGGAGTTGTCGCCCTGGAGCGGATTGATGCGCAGGTCAAAGAGCTGCTGTCCCTGGGTGAAGAACGGCCGCTTCTCCTCGAAGAACGTCTCGATGGCGGAGAAGTTCACGACCAGGTTGTCGCTCTCGACCTGGCCGAAGTCCGGATTCACGGCGGCGGACAGCTGGTTGCGGCCGTTGGGCTTCCAGAACACATCGAAGCCGGCGCGACCCCTGGACACTCCGCTCAGGGTGTCGTGCGAAAACGAAACGTACGGGTACCAGTCGAGCGACGAAGTCGGGTAGCGCGGCACTTCGATACGCTGAAAGTCGCGCACGAAGTTCGGCTCGAGCAACTCGATGGCCGGGAATGCGAAGCGTACGGAATCATGCTTGAGGTAGCGGCCGGCATAGATGCCGATCGTGCGCTTGTCACCGTTGACGGCCCCTTCGGGCGCTATCGACCAGGGGATGCGCCATTCGGCGCTCCAACCCTGCGCGTCTTCCTGTGTGGTGGCCTCCCAGTCCGCGTCCCAGTCGCGGGACAGGTCGGTCTGATTGAGGATGATGCTGTCGCGCTTGGTACCACTGATCGTGACGGTGAATTCGTAGGCCGTCTTGCCCCGCCCCTCGAAGTCGATGATCAGGATCGCCGGATCCGCGTCCATGTTCGGGGCATCGCGGGGCGAGCGGCCATGGGTGCGCTGGTCGGGCGGATGTTCGGCGCGCAGGCCGACGTAGAGCGCGTCCGGGAGCGCCAGGACCCGCAGCTCGCTGGCATACTTTGGCGACTCGCGCGTGAACGGTTCGGTGACGCGAAAATCGCTGAAGACCTGCGCCCGCGCCCATTCCGGTTCGTCCAGGCGGCCGTCGACGTTGAGAGCGTGTGCCATGCCGGCGGCCAGCTGCAGCACCAGGACCAGGCGGGCCGCAATCTTTCCTACCATGGGCGCTCCCGGACGGACGCCCTGGTGGCGCCGTTCTGACCTTTGACGTACCGCCGGGTGGTAAGTTGCACAGGTCCCGCACGTGAGTATGATCGATGCGCCCCCGAAGCGGAACCGCGCCCGCCGCCGGCGGTGATAGGAATAAGGAGTCTTCCATGCGGCGCTCATCCTCTCGCCACCCGGGCCTGCTCGCCGCTGCAGTCCTGACGCTGGCGGCCTGCAGCCCCAAAGATGCGCCGCCGCCGCCCGGCCCGCCGGCCGATGCCCTCGAAGGCGCACTCGACATCGTCGCCTGGCCCGGCTATATCGAGCGCGGTGCCAGTGACAAGAACCACGACTGGGTGACACCGTTCGAGCAGGACACCGGCTGCAAAGTCAGCGTCAGGACCGCCGGCACCTCCGATGAAATGGTCTCGCTGATGAGCCGGGGAGGGTACGACCTGGTCACCGCCTCGGGCGATGCGTCGCTGCGTCTGGTGCGCGCGGGTACGGTGCAGCCCGTGGATATTGCGCGTGTCCCGGGCTACGCCACGCTCGATGAGCGCCTGAAGGAGGCGCCGTGGCATTTCGTCGACGGCAAGCACTACGGTGTGCCCTATCAGTGGGGGCCGAACGTGCTCCTGTACAACACGAAAATGTTCAAGCACGCGCCGAATTCCTGGTCGGTGGTGTTCGAAGGCGGCAAGTTCGCCGATGGCAAGCCCGCGCGGGGTCGCGTGCAGGCCTACGATGGTCCGATCTACATCGCCGACGCGGCGCTTTACCTGATGGCGCACAAGCCGGCGCTGGGCATCAAGGATCCTTACGAACTCAACGAGCAGCAATACGCCGCCGCGCTCGACCTGCTGCGCAGGCAGCATCCGCTGGTGCACCGCTACTGGCACGACGCCAACGTGCAGGTGCAGGACTTCACCAAGGAAGGAGTCGTGGTCTCCGACTCCTGGCCGTTTCAGGTGAACGCGCTGCGGGCCCACAAGCTGCCGGTCGCCAGCACGATTCCGAGCGAAGGCGCCACGGGCTGGGCCGACACCACCATGCTGCACGCGCACGCCAGGCATCCCAATTGCGCCTACAAGTGGCTCGAGTGGTCGCTGACGCCGAAGGTGCAGGGCGACGTCGCCTCCTGGTTTGGCTCCCTGCCGACCGTGCCGGCCGCCTGCACCCATAACGCCCTGCTAGGCGCCGAGGGCTGCAGGACCAACGGCGTGGACCAGTTCGACAAGATTCACTTCTGGCGCACGCCGGAAGCGAGCTGCAAGACGCAGACCAGTTGCGTGCCGTACAGCCGGTGGTCGACCGACTACGTGGCGATCATGGGCGGGCGTTAGGCTGCATCAGGGCGCGGGCTTGCGGAACTTGAGCACGAAGTTGTCGGCCTCGCCGATGGCGAGGTATCGCTCGCGGTCCTTGTCCTTGAGCGCCAGCGTTGGCGGCAGCGTCCACACGCCCTCGGGCCAGTCCTTCGTGTCCTTCGGGTTGGCGTTGATCTCGGACGCCTCCACCCATACAAAGCCGGCCTGTTTCGCCAGGGCGATGGCGTAGTCCTGGCGCACGTAGCCGTCCTCGGCCTTCGGATCCTGGGGCCGATCGTTGCGCGCACGATGATCCTCGATGCCCAGGACGCCACCGGGCTTCAGGGCCCGGAAGCAGGCCGCGAGCACGGCCTCGGCATAGCCGCCCTGCATCCAGTTGTGCAGGTTGCGAAAGGTCACGACCAGATCGGCGGAAGCCGGCGGCGCAATGTCGTACTGCCCCGTGGCCAGTGTCGTCCGCAAGATCGTGCCGAACCGTGCCTTCTGCTGCTCGACCCGGGCGTTCCAGCGCGACAGGCCTCCATCCTCCCCATCCGCCCTCGGCTTGGGCAGCGCCACGGTGTAGTGGCCCCGTGCCGCCAGGTACGGTCCCAGGATCTCGGTCCAGTAGCCCGTTCCCGGCCAGAGTTCGACCACGGACATCGTGGGCTGCAGTCCGAAGAAGGAAAGTTCCTCGACCGGATGGCGAGCGGCATCGCGCGCCACGAATGGCGCCGAGCGCTCCGGACTGGCGAGAAGCGCGCCGAGCGCCGGATCGACAGCGGGGGCGGGACCGGCGGTGCCGGGGCTGACCGCGGCGGCGGCCGTACACAGCAAGGCGATCGTGAAGAACGCGGGGCGCAGGCGCTTTGGGGTTTGCACGTCAATGACCTCGCGGTGGCAATTGGGAATCGCGGGGCGCGGACGATAGCACCCCTTCCCGGTGGCGGCATTCTGATCGAGAATGCACCCATCCTCCAACTTCACGAACACGACCCGCCATGCACACCAAGCTCCTGATCAACGGCAGGCTGGTCGCCGGCCAGGGCGCCGTCGAGAAAATCCTCGATCCGGCCAGCGGCAAGCTGCTCGCCTCGGTACCCGAGGCTTCCAGCGAGCAGATCGACGCCGCCGTGGAGGCCGCGCGGGCCGCGTTCGCGGGCTGGTCGGCAACCCCGCCGAAGGACCGCGCCGCGCTGCTCCTGAAGCTCGCCGATCGCATCGAGGCCGAAGCCGCGGAGTACGCCTCGATCGAATCGCGCAACTGCGGCAAGCCGCTGGCCGCCATGCTGGGCGATGAGATTCCAGGCATCGCCGATGTGTTCCGCTTTTTCGCCGGCGCGGCCCGCACCGTGCACGGCGCGGTCGCTGGCGAGTACGCGGCGGGCTACACCAGCATGATCCGCCGCGACCCGGTGGGCGTGGTGGCTTCGATCGCGCCGTGGAATTATCCGCTCATGATGGCGGCCTGGAAGCTGGCCCCGGCGCTCGCCGCAGGCAACACCGCGGTACTCAAGCCCTCGGAGCAGACACCGCTGAGCGCCTTGAAGCTGGCGACGCTGCTGGCCGAAGTATTTCCCCCCGGCGTCGTGAACGTGATCTGTGGCCGCGGGCAGAGCGTGGGCGCGCCGCTGGTGGCGCATCCGGCTATCGCCATGATCTCGCTGACCGGCGATGTCGCGACCGGCGAAAAAATTCTCGCGGCGGCGGCCCGCGGCACCAAGCGCACGCACCTGGAACTCGGCGGCAAGGCCCCGGTCATCGTCTTCGACGATGCCGACGTCGATCTGCTCGTGAGCGGCGTGCGCACCTACGGTTACTACAACGCCGGCCAGGACTGCACCGCGGCCTGCCGCATCTATGCGGGCGCCAAGGTCTACGATCGCGTGGTGGCGGAACTCGCCGCGGCGGTCGGCACGATCAAGGTGGGCACCCAACAGGAAGCGGGTGTGGAGATGGGACCGCTGATCAGCGCCGAGCAGCGCGAACGGGTCGCGGGCTTCGTGGAGCGCGCCAGCGCGAGCAAACACATCGAAGTGGTCGCCGGCGGCGGGCCGCGGGCCGGCCAGGGTTTTTTCTATCAGCCGACGCTGATCGCAGGCGCGCGGCAGAGCGATGAGATCGTGCGCCGTGAGGTCTTCGGGCCCGTCGTTTCCGTCACGCGGTTCAAGGATGCCGAGGACGCTGTCAATTGGGCCAACGATTCCGACTACGGCCTGGCCTCCTCGGTGTGGACCCGGGACGTCGGACGCGCGATGAAGGTGGCTGCGCGTCTGCGCTACGGCTGCACCTGGATCAACACGCATTTCATGCTGGTCTCGGAGATGCCGCACGGGGGCCTGAAGCGCTCGGGCTATGGCAAGGACCTGTCCACCTATGCGCTCGAGGACTACAGCGTCGTCCGCCACGTCATGGTCCGGCATTGAGCGAGGATCGATGTGCGGCCGTGCGCGCCGGCCTGGGCGAGCTGCAGGAAGCCTTGTGCGCCGGCTTCGGCGCGGCCGATGGCAGGCGTAACTTTGAAAAAGATCCCTGGCAGCGTACCGGTGACGGTGAGGCGCTGGCGGGCGAGGGCATCACGGCGCTGCTGGAGGACGGTGCGCTGTTCGAGCGCGGGGGCGTCGCGCTCTCCGACGTGCGCGGTGAGAAGCTGCCGCCTGCGGCGACGGCCCGCAATCCGCAGCTCGCCGGCCGCAGCTACCGCGCGCTCGGCGTCTCGGTGGTGATGCACCCGCGCAGCCCGCACATTCCGACCAGCCACATGAACGTGCGCTTCTTCAGTGCCGGGGATGTCTGGTGGTTCGGCGGCGGATTCGATCTCACGCCTTACCTGCCTTACGCCGAGGACGTCGTGCTCTGGCATCGGGCGGCCGCGGCAGCCTGTGCGCCCTACCACGCGGGCCTGTACGCGGAGCTGCGCCGCGGCTGCGACGAATACTTCTTCCTGCGGCACCGCGCTGAGGCGCGCGGCGTGGGCGGAATCTTCTACGACGACCTGAATGCCGGGACGCCCCGCTTCGGCATGCCCTGGGAGCGCTGCTTCGAATTCATGCGTGCGGTCGGAACGCAATTCCTCCGCGCCTACCTGCAGATCGTCGCCGCGCGGCGCCCCTTGCCCTACGGCGAGCGCGAACGGCAGTACCAGCTCTATCGCCGCGGACGCTATGTCGAATTCAACCTGGTGTTCGATCGCGGCACCCTGTTCGGCCTGCAATCGGGCGGCCGGAGCGATGCCATCCTGATGTCGATGCCGCCCCTGGCGCGGTGGGCCTATCGTTCGCCCGACGCGGAGCTCGATGCGCGGCTGCTGCCTTTCCTGACGAGCTGGCGCGGGCGGGACTGGCTCGCCGCGGCGGGGCCGCCGGCATGAAGCACTCCGTCATGGACCTGAGCCTGGCGGAACTGGAGCAGGCCGCGCGGTTCGTCCACGAGGTGGTTCCAGCGACGCCGCAATACGCCTGGCCGAAGCTGACGCGGCGCGCGGGCTGCACGGTGTGGGTCAAGCACGAGAATCACACGCCCACCGGCGCCTTCAAGCTGCGCGGCGGCCTCGTTTACATGGACCGCTGGTCGCGTGCGCGGGGTGGCTCGGGCGGCATCGTGTCGGCAACGCGCGGCAATCACGGGCAGTCCATCGCCTTCGCCGCGCACCGCGCCGGCGTCCCCGCGACGATCTACGTGCCGCAGAGGAATTCACCGGACCAGAATTCCGCGATGCGTGCCTTCGGGGCGCGGCTGATCGAGACGGGCCGCGATTTCGACGAGGCCAAGCATGCCGCGCGGCACGCGGCCGAGGCGGAAGGCCTGCACTTCGTGCCCTCCTTTCACCGCGATCTCGTCCTCGGCGTCGCCAGCTACGGGCTCGAATTCCTGCGTGCCGTGCCGGCATTGGAGATCGTCTACGTCGGCATCGGCATGGGTTCAGGCATCGCCGGTCTCATCGCCGTGCGCGACCTGCTCGGCCTGCGTGTCGAGATCGTCGGCGTGGTGGCGGCCAGCGCGCCCGCGGCGGCCCGCTCCTTCGCGGCGGGAAAGCCCGTGATGACGCCGACCGCGGAAACCTTCGCGGATGGCATCGCGACGCGCGAGCCCAGCGACGAAGCCGTCGAGGTGATCTGCCGGGGCGCCGCGCGTGTCGTCGAGGTGAGCGAAGATGACATAGCCGCGGCGGTGCGGATTTATTTCGACGATACGCACCAGGTCGCGGAAGGCGCCGGCGCCGCGCCGCTGGCCGCCCTGCTGCGCGAGCGCGAGCAGATCGCGGGGCGCACCGTCGGTGTGGTGCTCACCGGCGGCAACATCGAGCGCGCGCGCTTCATGGAAATTCTGGGCGGAGGCACGCCGGCTGCCTGAGGCGCTGCGGCTGAAAAAAAGCCCCGCATGGCGGGGCTTGTAGCGTTCAGAATCGACCCGGTCAGTCACGGGCGGCCAGCTAAGTAAACGGACTGGCGCGCCTGGCAATTTGCCGCCCCCGAAATTGCGGGGTGCTGCGCGTCAGTTCGCGCTTGGTCGTGCCCGGCCACTGAAAACGTCGGTGGCCTCATCCTTAGGTCGCCCGGACAGCCAGATTTCTGCAGATTCTCGGCTGTTCGTTTCGCGCATCGCCTCTGCGGCAATGCGACAGTGAGGCAAGCATAGATTCTTCCTGGCGAAAAATCTACATCAAATCATCAGTTTGTAACCCGAATTATGTCGTCTTTCGACGACGGTGTCGACGCGTGGAGACAGGCCTGTGGCCCGGATCACACCGCCGGAGCCGGCAACAATCCGCGCAGCCGCGTGAACGCGGTCGCTTCGATTTGCCGAATCCGCTCCGCCGAGACCCCGTATTCCGCCGCCAGCTCGTGCAAGGTGGCCTTGGGCTCGCTCAGCCAGCGTCGCTCGATGATGATCCGGCTGCGCTCGTCCAGACTCTTGAGGCCCGTCGCCAGCTGCGCCTGGGTATCGCTGTCCCAGTCCGAGTTCTCGACCTGCTCCGCCGGGTCGGCGGCCGGAGCGCTGAGGTAGGCGGCCGGGCCGTAACCGTCCTCCTCCTCCGCGGTCGGCAGCGGGTCGAAGCTCATGTCGTGCGCCGCGAGGCGCTGCTCCATCTCGGAGACCTCCGCGGCCGGAACGCCCAGATCCTGCGCCACGGCGCGCGTTTCTTCGGGGCTCAGCCAGCTGAGATTCCGCTTGATGCGCCGCAGGTTGAAAAACAGCTTGCGCTGCGCCTTGGTGGTGGCGATGCGCACCAGCCGCCAGTTGCGCAGCACGTATTCATGAATCTCCGCGCGGATCCAGTGCACGGCGAAGGAGACCAGGCGCACGCCCACCGCCGGATCGAAGCGCTTCACGGCCTTCATCAGGCCGACGTTGCCTTCCTGGACCAGGTCGCTCACGGGCAGGCCGTAGCCGCTGTAGCCGCGCGCGATATGCACGACGAAGCGCAGGTGCGAGAGCACCAGCTGGCGCGCGGCGTCGAGGTCATTGCCCTCGCGAAACCTCCGCGCCAGATCCTGTTCCTCTTCGCGACTGAGCACGGGTACGCGGCTGACCCGTTCCACATACGCGTCAAAGCTGCCGAGTGGCCCAGCCAGGCCGAAGTCGAGCGGACGTGCGAGCAGGGCCGTGTGTGCAGTCATGTCATCTTCCCTGGTTTCAACAGTCGGTAATTTTAGCACTCCATTGCTCTGAGTGCTAAGGGCGCCGAAGGTTTCCCTGTAGATGGCTTAATTTATCAAAATCAAAGGGTTAGCCGGAGCCCGGGTCGACCCTCGCCAGGTGCCGGGCGGCAGCCAGCCAGGAACCGAGCCACCCCAGCAGTGTGCCGATTCCGAGCAGCCATTTCAGGTCCAGCAGGTTCGGGCCTGCGAGCGCGAAGCGGCTCCCGTAGCTCTGCGCAAGTTGTGCCGCGGCGGGCGCCAGCGCGTGCAACGCTGCTTCGACCACCAGCCAGGCGGCCAGGCCTCCGAGCAGGCCGTAGAGGGCACCGGTATACAGGAAGGGGCGGCGAACGAAGCCATTGGTGCCACCGACGAGCTTGGTCACTTCGATTTCGGCACGCCGGTTCTGGATCTCGAGCCGGATCGTATTGCCCACCACGGCGACCACGCCCAGTCCCAGCAACCCGGCGGCGACCAGCAGCGAGCGGCGCAGCAGGTTCAGGATCGCGTTGAAGCGCGCCACCCAGGCGCCATCGAGCTGGACCGATTCGACTTCGGGCCAGGCCGCCAGATAGCGGCGGAGCGATTCCATGTCCGCCGGATTGGCGCTCGCCGCGGCCGGCGTGATCGCCAGCACGTGCGGCAGGGGATTGCCCTGCAGCGCATCGAGGGCCGCGCCGAATCCGGACTGCGTGCGAAACTGCGCCAGGGCCTGGTCCGCCGTGATGAGGTTCACCGTGGCGACGCCCGCGCGGGCGCGCGCCGTGCTGGCGAGCTGCTGGGCGCGCTGCTCCGAGACGCCGGTGTGCAGGAAGGCCGAAATGCCCACCGCCCCGCTGAAATCACCGGTGGCGCTGCGCACGTTGCGGACCAGTACGTCCAGCCCCAGCGGCAGCGCCAGCGCCAGGCCCATCACCACCACCGTGAACACGGTGGCGATCGGCGCGCGCGCCAGGTGTCCTGCGGAGGACACCAGGGCGTGGGCGTGGCGCACCAGGTAGCTGACGGGCCCGAAGCTCACCGGCGTGCCTCGATCGTGGGCAGGGCGGCCTCGGGCTCGCCCCCGGCAATGCGGCCGTTCTCGATGACGATGGCACGGAGTCCCGATTCCTTCACCAGGTGCAGGTCGTGCGTCGCCACCAACACTGTGACGCCGACCTCGTTGAGGCGCCGAAACAGCGCCATCACCTCGGCAGCCAGCACCGGGTCGAGATTACCCGTGGGTTCATCCGCGATCAGAATCGGCGGGCGGCTGACGATGGCGCGGGCGATGCCGACGCGTTGCTGTTCGCCGACCGAGAGTTCCCCCGGCAGGACCCGTTCACTCCCGAGCAGACCCACCTGGTCGAGCGCCGCCCGTACGCGCTTGCCGATTTCCCGGAGCGAACTGCCCGCGACGATCAGCGGCAGCGCGACGTTGTCGAACACCGGCCGGTCGACGAGCAGGCGATGATCCTGGAACACCACCCCGACGCGCCGGCGCAGGGCCGGCACACGCCGCGCGGGGAGCCTGGCCGTGCCCTCCCCGGCGACGATCACCTGGCCCCGCGTGGGGCGCTCCAGCAGGGCGATGAGCTTGAGCACCGTGCTCTTGCCCGCGCCCGACCGTCCGGTGAGAAACACCATCTCGCCGGGGGCCACGTGCAGGCTGACGTTCGCCAGGGCTTCGCGGCCGTTGCGGTAACGCTTGGCGACCGACTGGAAGGTGATCATGCCGCCGAATCCGCCTCGCGCAGTCCGGCCTCGCCCTCGGCGAGCAGCGCCGCCGCGAAGGCGGCCGCCTCGAAGCGGCCGAAATCCTCGCTCGATTCACCGACACCGATGAAGCGGATGGGCAGGGCGAGCTTGCGTGCGATCGCGACCACGATGCCCCCGCGCGCGCTGCCGTCGAGCTTGGTGATGACCAGGCCGGTGACGCCGATCGCGCCGTGGAACTGTTCGGCCTGCACCAGCGCGTTCTGCCCCTGGTTGGCGTCCAGGACCAGCAGCACCTCGTGCGGCGCGGCCGGATCGATGCGTCCCAGCACACGCTTGATCTTGCCGAGTTCCGCCATCAGCTGCGCCTGGCTGTGCAGGCGCCCGGCCGTATCGGCGAGCAGCACATCGATGCCGCGGGCGCGTGCCGCCTGCAGCGCATCGAACACCACGGCGCCAGGGTCCGCGCCGCTCGGCTGCGCGACCAGCTGCGCGCCGCTCCGTTCCGCCCAGACGCCGAGCTGTTCGATGGCGGCGGCGCGGAATGTGTCGCCGGCCGCGAGCATGACCTTCAGCCCGTCGGCATGCAGCCGCGTCGCGAGCTTGCCGATCGTGGTGGTCTTGCCCGAGCCGTTCACGCCCACGATCAGCACCACGAAGGGCTGAGCGCCGCGCCCGATGTGCAGCGGCACTTCGCAGGGACGCAGGATCTCGGTGAGCCGCGCGCGCAGGGCGTCGAGCAGGGCACCGGCGTCCGCCAGTTCGTGGCGGCTGGCGCGTCCGCGCAGATCCGCGAGGAGCTCGGTGCTGGCTTCAATGCCGACGTCAGCGGCTATCAGCCGCTCCTCCAGCTCCTCGAGCAGTCCGGCATCGATCTGCCGGCCCTGCAGGAGCGAGCGGAGCTCGCGCGCCAGCGTCGAGCCGCCCCGGTTGAGCCTGGCGCGCAGTCGCCCGAAAAAACCCTTGCCATCGCCGGACATGGGTGGATTCTCTCACATGCGGTAGGCTTGCCGGGATGAGCCGCGAACCGCGCCCCGCCCGCAAGGCCAGCGCCGCCACGCATCCGCGCGGTGCGCAGGCGCGGCGGCTGCGCATCATCGCCGGACGCTGGCGCGGCCGGCGCTGGCAATTCCCGGCGGGCGGGATCCGCCCCACCAGCGACCGGGTGCGCGAGACGCTGTTCAACTGGCTGCAGGGGCGGATCGTCGGCCGGCGCTGTCTCGATCTGTACGCCGGCTCGGGTGCGCTTGGGCTCGAGGCGCTGTCGCGTGGCGCGGGGCACTGCGTCTTCGTCGATCGCGACGTGCGCTCGCTCGCCGCGCTCGGCGCGCTGCTGCGTGACTGGGGCGCTGCGACAAGCGAGACGCAACTGGAGCAGTCCGATGCCCGGCAGTATCTGCTGCGTGCGGCGCAGCCTTTCGACCTGGTCTTTCTCGATCCGCCTTTCGCCGGCGATGAGCTGGCGCACAGCATGGAGCGGCTCGAAGCACAGGGCTGGCTCGCGCCCGCTGGCCTGATCTACGTCGAGCATCCGCGCGCCGTCCCGGTGCCGGCGCCGCCCGTTGCCTGGCAGGCCCTGCGGCAAGGCAGCGCCGGCGCGGTCGGGTATGATCTGTACGAACGCCGCTGAAGGAGCCGCCGTGTCCCCGAATCGCAAGGCTGTTTATCCCGGGACCTTCGACCCGATCACCCGGGGCCACGAAGACCTGGTGCGGCGCGCGGCCGGCATCTTCGACCTGGTGCTGGTGGCGATCGCCGAGAGTCCGAGCAAGGCGCCGATGTTCGACATCTCCGAACGCGTCGCCCTGGCGCGCGGCGTGCTGACCGACATCGGCAACGTGGAGGTCAGGGGCTACAGCGGCCTGACGGTGGAGTTCGCCCGTTCGCAGGGCTTCGGTGTGATCGTGCGTGGCCTGCGGGCGGTGTCGGATTTCGAGTTCGAATTCCAGCTCGCCAACATGGGCCGCCACATCGCTCCGGGTGTGGAGACCGTGTTTCTGACGCCCAAGGAACACTTCACCTTCATTTCCTCGACGCTGGTGCGTGAGATCGCCACGCTTGGCGGCAGTGTCAGCGAGTTCGTGCACCCCCTGGTGGAGGCGGCCTTCAAACGCCGTATGAAGCAATGACTGTCCGCACACGCTGTGTAATTCCAGCCTGCCTCGCGCTGCTGTTCGCGACCGCAGTCATCGCTGCACCGGCGGCGCCGGCGGTATCGGTCGCGCCCGCCGTTGCGGTGGCACCTGCCGCATCGGTGGCACCGCCCGTATCAGCCAAGAGCGCTGCTGCGGCGGGACCCGGCCATGCAGCCATCGCCTCGGCACACCCGCTGGCTACGGCTGCCGGACTCGAGGTCCTGCGCGGCGGTGGCAACGCCTTTGACGCGGCGGTCGCGGTCAGCGCGGCGCTGGCGGTCGTCGAGCCCACCGGATCAGGGCTGACCGGCGGCGGCATCTACCTGCTGCATCGCCAGAGCGACGGGTTCGAGACGGCCATCGACGCACGCGAGTTTGCACCGGCCGCCGCGAGCCGCGACATGTTCCTCGATGCACAGGGCGAGCCGGTGCCACGGCTGTCGACCGACAGCGCGCTGGCCGCGGGCATACCGGGCGAACCGGCGGGCATGGCGCTGCTGGCGGCAAAATATGGCCGGGTGCCGGTGGCGCAGAGCCTCGCACCGGCGATCCGCCTGGCACGCTCCGGCTTTCCGCTCACCAGTCACCTGCACGAGGCACTGGAGCGGCGCCTGGCCCAGTTCGCTGCCGAGCCGGACGTGGCGCGAAATTTCCTGCGCGATGGTGCCGTGCCGCCCGTGGGAACGCTGATTCGCCAGCCGGAACTCGCCGCGACGCTGGAGCACCTCGCGCAGCACGGGTTCGACAGTTTTTACCAGGGCGAACTCGCCGCGCAGCTCGTCGCCGGCGTACGCGCCCAGGGCGGCATCTGGACCGAGGCTGACCTCAGTGCCTATCGCGCGCTCGAGCGTGCACCGATCGTCGGGCAGTACGGTGGGGCGCGCATCGTCTCGGCGCCGCCACCCAGCTCCGGTGGCATCGCCCTCATCGAGGCGCTGAATATCCTCTCGCAGTTCGATCTGCGCGGCGCGACACCGGTGCAGCGCAAGCACCTGGTCATCGAAGCCATGCGCCGCGTGCACCGCGATCGCGCCTTGTACCTGGGCGACCCGGACTTCATCGACATTCCCTGGTCGCGCCTGACCAGTATTGACTACGCCGCGGGTCTCGCCGCCTCGATACGCCTGGATCGCGCCACGCCAAGCACTGCCCTGCCCGGCATCGGCGCCGGTGCCGCCGCGGGTCCGCAGACCACACACTTCTCGGTGCTCGATCGCGACGGCAATCGCGTGGCCGCGACGATTACCGTCAATTTCGGCTTCGGCACGGGACGCATGATCGCGGGCACCGGCTTGTTCCTCAACAACGAGATGGACGACTTCTCGATGAAGCCCGGCGTTCCCAATGGCTACGGGCTGGTGGGCGCCGATGCCAACGCGATCGCACCCCACAAGCGCATGCTCTCCTCGGTCACGCCCGTCTTCGTCGACACGGGCAGCCGCGTGCTGATCGGCGGATCGCCGGGCGGTAGCCTCATCATCGGCATGTCCCTGCTCGCGACGCTCGATTTTCTCGACGGCCAATCGGCCGCCGCGATCGTCGGGGCACCGCGTTTCCACCAGCAGTATCTTCCCGACGTGGTGCGCTACGAATCCGGCGCCTTCAGTGACGATGAGCTCAAGATCCTCGCGGCGCAGGGCGATGTGCTCGAGCCCTCGGCGTATCGCTGGGGGAACTTTCAGGCCGTGACCTGGGACCGCACCGCCGGCAAGGTCGAGGCGGCGAGCGATCCACGCGGCGAGGGCGGCGGAGTAGTCGAGTAGGCTGAGGGGAGGGCACGACCATGGCAGCCGATAATCTGGAAATAGTATTTCGACTGGTGGTCGCGCTGGTCGCTGGGGCCGCGATCGGCTTCGAGCGCTCCTACCAGGGGCGACCGGCAGGGATTCGCACGCACGCGCTCGTGTGCACGGCCTCCAGCCTGCTCATGCTGGTGACGGCCTACGAAACGCGCTGGATGCAATTGACCGGTGACCTCGTCCGGCTCGATCCGACGCGAATGGCACAGGGCATCATGACCGGCATCGGTTTCCTCGGTGCCGGCGTCATCTTCAGGGAAGGGCTTTCAGTGCGCGGCCTGACCACCGCGGCTTCGGTCTGGATGACCGCGGCGATCGGAATACTGGCCGGCATCGGGTTCTACTTTCCCCTGGTCGTGGGCGTCGTGTTCACGCTGGGCGTCCTTTCCCTGTTCCGCTTTCTCGAGGAACGCATGCCGTCGTTCGCCTATTTTCATTTCGACCTGAAGCTGGCGCGCGCCACCGCCCTGAAGGAGGCGGAGCTGCGGGCACTGGTCGGGAGTCATGGATTCTCCATCGCCAACTTCAGCTATCGCCTGGACGCCGAGGGCGGTGCCCGCCGGCACACCATGGTCATTCGCTCGCCTAAGAAGTCGAGCGCCCGACGACTGGCCGAGACCCTGGAGCAGACCGAATCCGTGCTGGAATTCCGGATCTCCCCTACGGGCGACTGACCGCTTACGTTGACTACACCCGCAGTAGCACCGGCGCACACCGGCGACACGGCCTTCATGGGTCACCCCCGGGGCCTGTTCTACCTCGCCTTTACCGAAGCCTGGGAGCGATTTTCCTACTACGGCATGACCGGGCTGCTCGCCCTCTACATGGTGAACCAGCTGCTGCTGGCGGGGCATGTCGAGCACATCGGCGGATTTCCGGTGTTGCGTGCAGCACTGCAGGCGCTCTTCGGCCCGCTCTCGACACAGGCGCTCGCCTCGCAGATCTTCGGCCTCTACACCGGGTTCGTGTACTTCACGCCGCTCCTCGGCGGCATGATCGCCGACCGCTGGATCGGACAGCGCAATGCCGTGGTGCTCGGTGCGCTGTCGATGAGTGCGGGCCACATCGCCATGACCTTCGACCAGTCATTCCTGCTGGCCCTGCTGCTGCTGGTGATCGGTTCCGGATTTCTCAAGGGCAACATCTCTGCCCAGGTGGGGGCGCTCTATCCGCGCGAGGATGCAGCGCGGCGCACCCGCGGCTTCATCATCTTCAGCACGGGCATCAACTTCGGCTCGTTCACCGGCCCGCTGCTCTGCGGCCTGCTCGCGCAGCTCTATGGCTGGCGCTACGGATTCGGCATCGCCGCCTTCTTCATGCTCGTCGGGCTGGCTACCTATCTCTACGGATACCGCTACCTGCCCGCGCGGGTAGAGAAGCGTAACCAGGAGGGCAGCCGACTGAGTGCTGCCGAATGGCGCACCGTGTGGGCGCTCATCGCGGTGATGACGATCACGATCTTCCAGTCCATCGCGACCTACCAGGTCTTCAACGTGATGCCGATCTGGATTCAGCAGTATGTCGCGCTCGACGTTGGTGGTTTTCGCATCCCGATTCCGTGGTATCAGTCGCTGTTTTCGGTGTCCAGCATCCTGGGCGTGCCCCTGCTGTTCTGGCTGTGGCGGCGCCAGGCTTCCCGCCACCGTGAACCCGGCGAGCTTGCCAAGATCGGCACCGGAGCCTGGATCACCGTGGCGAGCAACCTGATCCTCGTGGCCGCCAGCTACGCATCCCGGGGCGCGCGCATGGACCCGCTCTGGCCGTTGCTCCATATCACCGGAATCGGAATTTCTTTCCTTTATTACTGGCCCACGCTGCTTGCGCTGGTCTCGCGCGCGGCGCCGGCCAGGACGAACGCGACGCTCATGGGCCTCGCGTTCATGAGTCTGTTCGTCTCGAACATGTTGATCGGCTGGATCGGCAGCTACTACGAGAAAATGCCGCCCGCCGATTTCTGGGCGCTGCACGCGGCCATCGCCGCGGCCGGCGCCTTGCTGGTGGTCGTGTTCGGGCAGCGCCTCAGTCGGGCGTTGCACTGAGCAACGCACCGGGCCCGAGCCCCAGCCCGCTACCACCCATTGCGCTAGCGCCGCCTGCGCTTCGCAATCCGCTTGCGCGGCTTCGCGGCCGGTCGTGCGGGCCGCGATTTCTTCAGTTTCACGCGCGGCGCTTTCCTGGGGCGTGGCAACTTGCCCGCGCGCGCCAGATCGACGGCGCGCCACAGGTACCAGGCCGCGAGCGTGCGGTGCGGGGCCCAGCGCTCTCCGTATTCGGCCAGCGCGCGCGGGGTGGGCATGCCCTTCAGTCCGTAGGCCAGGCGAAAGCCGTTGCAGACGCCGAAATCATCGACCGGCAGCACGTCGGGACGGGCCAGCTGGAAGATCAGCAGCATCTCCACGGTCCAGGGACCGATGCCGCGCACCGCCGTGATGCGCTCGACGATTGTCCGGTCGGGTAGCTGGTGCAGCTCGGGCGTGTCGGGCACCACGCCGGCGCAAACCTTGTCCGCCAGATCACGCAGCGCGCGGATCTTTGCAAAGGAAAAGCCACAGGCGCGCAGCGGCTCGTCCGCGGTGCCCGCCAGCACCGCAGGTTCCGGAAAGGCCGCCGGGGCGTAGAGCGCGGTGAAGCGCCCGAGTATGCGCTCGGCCGCGGTGCCATTGAGCTGCTGGTGCGCGATCGCCCTTGCGAGCGTCTCGAAGGGCGCAAGCTCCATCTTGGGCGCGAGCCTGCAGGGCCCCGCCGCGGCGATGAGCCGCGCCATGACCGGGTCGCGCGCGGCGAGGGCGCGCTCACGCCGGCGCATGGTGCTGCGATTCACTGTTGGCATCGCGGGCAATAATACGTCGAGCGCTGGCCCTGGGTAATCTGCCGGATGGGCGTGCGGCAGCGGCGGCAGGCGAGTCCCGCGCGCTCGTAGACGTACAGCCGCTGGCGATAATATCCGGGCTCCCCATCGGCGCCCACGTAGTCGCGCAGCGTCGTGCCCCCGGCGCGGATTGCAGCGCCGAGCACCCGCCGGATCGCCGCCACGAGCCGTGTGCACTCAGCCAGGCTGAGCGTGCGCGCGGCGCGCCGCGGGCGGATCCGGGCGTGCAGGAGCGCTTCGCTGGCGTAGATGTTGCCCACGCCAGTGACCAGCCGGCTGTTGAGCAGCAGCAACTTGATCGCCACGCGCCGGCGGCGCGTCACCGCGTGCAGGTAGGCGCCGTCAAAGCGCTCTTCGAGCGGCTCGGGCGCCAGGTCGCGCAGCAGCGGATGCGCGAGCGGATCCTCGCTCGTGTACAGCACGCTGCCAAAGCGCCGCGGATCGTTGAGGCGCAAGGCCAGGCCGGAGTCCAGCCGGATCTCGACGTGATCGTGCTTCAGCCGGGCGGCGTCCTGTGGCAGCAGCCGCAAATTTCCCGACATCCCCAGGTGCAGGATCAGCGAGCCGTGGGTCAGCCGCAACAGCAGGTATTTGGCCCGCCGCTGCACCGCGAGCACGCGCTGGCCGGCGAGGGTGGCATGAAGATCGGCGCTGACCGGCCAGCGCAGGCGCGCATCGTGCACCAGCGCTCTACGGATGCGCCGGCCGCGCAGCAGCGGTTCAATGCCGCGGCGCGTGGTTTCAACTTCGGGAAGCTCGGGCAATCGGGGCCGGCGATCGGGCGATCGCGGGGGCAGGGCCTACTTGATCTTCGTTTCCTTGTAGCCGACGTGCTTGCGCACGACCGGATCGAACTTGCGCACCTCCATTTTCTCGGGGTGCAGGCGCTTGTTCTTCATCGCCACGTAGAAATGGCCGGTGCCCGCCGAGGAGAGAAGTTTGACTTTTTCGCGCATGACTCAGGGCCTCTTGCTATGGGGCGGGCTTCAGATGCGCTCGCCGCGTTTGCGCAGGTCGGCGACCACCGCGTCGATACCGAGCTTGTCGATCGTACGCAGGCCGTTGCCGGTCACACGCAGGCTGATCCAGCGCCGCTCCACTTCGAGCCAGAAGCGCTGCTGGTGCAGGTTGGGCAGGAAGCGACGCCGTTTGCGGTTGTTCGCATGCGAGACGGTGTTGCCCGATATCGGGCGCTTACCCGTGATTTGGCAGACGCGGGACATGGCAAATCCTTATAATTCAACGGCTTGGCTATCGAGCCCCGCCTCTGGGGCGCGACACGAAGGGCGGGCTTTATACCAGTCCCGCCGGTTTCGGGCAAGTTCGTCCAGGGTCGCGCGCCCAGGCCGCGGCCCGCAATGCCAGAGTCGAGCACCCCGGCGTCACCCTATTGCTGCCAGTCGGCTTTGCGCTTCATCACGCCCCAGGCGACGCGGCGGCCGGCCAACCACCCGAACAGGGCCTGGAGCCGCCAGAAAGAGGTCACCTGCCGGTATCCGAAATTCTCGAGTACGGCCACAGCAAACAGCAAGGACAGGTGGTGCGCCTTCGGATAGGTGTGGAAAGACAGCTCCTCGAGCAGCAGGGCCGTGGTCGAGAGCATGACGCCGAGTGCGAAGGCCGCGGCCAGGAATGCCAGGAACGAGGTGCTGGACATGATGCCGAGGGCGAAGGCCAGCGCCATGATCACCAGTCCACCGATTTCCACCACCGGGCTCAGGAGCTCGAAGAGGACAAAGTACGGAAATGCCAGCCAGCCGGCAGTGCCGCTGTGTCTGGCGAAACACAGCCCCCGATTGGTCCACAGACTCTCGGCCAGGCCTCGATGCCAGCGCCTGCGCTGCCGGGCCAGTGTGCCCAGGTCCTCGGGCACCTCCGTCCAGCAGACCGGGTCCGGAATGAATGCGATGCGATAGCGCCTGCCCTGCTCGCTCAATCTGCGGTGCAGGCGGACGATCAGTTCCATGTCTTCACCGATGGCGTCGGCCCGGAAGCCGTCGACCGCAACGACCGTCTCGCGATGAAAGACGCCGAAGGCTCCGGAGACAATCAGCATGCCGTTGACCGCGCTCCAGCCGATACGCCCGCCGAGGAACGCGCGCAGGTATTCCACCACCTGCACCAGTGCCAGCGGATTTCGTGGCAACCGCACCTGTTCGATCACGCCGCCGCGCACGGTGCAGCCATTGATGATCCGCACCGTGCCGCCGCAGGCGACCATGTGCGGGTCCTCGAGGAACGGCCGCACCACGCGCGCGAGGCTGTTGGGCTCCAGCACCGAATCGGCATCACCGGCGTAGAACAGGGGATAGCGCGCGGCGTTAATGCCGGCGTTGATGGAGTCGGCCTTGCCACCGTTCTCCTTGTCGATGACGCGCAGGTGCGGGTGTTTCAGCGAACGGTAGATCCCGCGCACCGGCTGGGTCCGGAGCTGCACCCGGTAGGCCTCCGGAAAGGGATGCAGTTCGAATTCATTCTGGAGGACGGCCAGCGTATCGTCCGTCGAGCCGTCGTTGACGATGATGACCTCGAAGTGCTGGTAGCGCAGCTGCAACAGGGCGCGGATCGAGGTCGCGATCGTCGCGCCTTCGTTGTACGCGGGCACGATCAGCGACACCGGCATCTGCAGGTGTGAGTAGACACCCTCGGCGGCGCTGGCGCCGCCCATGTAGCGGCGCAGTCCAAACAGGGCCACGCAGCTGAGTCCGAGGTAGATGAGGTCCAGCAGCACAAAGTAGCTGAGGAAGATCCACTGCACCCCCTCGACGACCACGCGCAGGCTCATGCCGTCGTCCTTTCCGCGCGCACGTGCGCGAGCATGTCGAGTGCATACGGGTCTTTCAGCTGTGCGCGCAACGTGTCGAGGGCGAGGCTGTCGGTCCCCAGCAGCTTCAGCAGCGACTGGCCCGCGCGGTAACGCACCCACCAGACACGGTCGCACATCAGCTGAATCAGCACCCCGGTTTCGGCCGGTCCGCCGATGCGCCCGAGTGTCTGGGCCAGATTCTTGCGGACGTCGGCGTCGGTCGAGGTCGCGAATTGCAGCAGCCCCGGAACCGCCTGCGGATCCAGTACGACCAGCAGCGCCGCTGCGGCGACGTGCGCGTCGTCCCTGTGGCGGCGCAGCAGTTCAATGGCCACCTCGTTCGCGAGGATCGAATCGACGCGGGCCAGCCACGGCAACAGCGGCGGCACTTTGCCGGGAGGCAGCGAGAGCATCATGACCCGAATCGGCTCGCTGGCGACGTGGGTGCCTGCGTCCACGATCAGCCGCGCCATCGCCTCGCCGGGCCAGCTCTCGCGCTCCGCCAGCTGCGACATGATTCCAGGCATCGCTCGCTGCGCGTCGATCTGCACCAGGGCCGCGGCGGCATAGAAGGAGACCAGGGCGTTCGGCGCGCCCAGCAGGCCCTGCAGGACGCTCCAGGAGCCCGGGTCGCGCAGATGACCCAGGGCCCGGATGGCCAGGATCTGTTTACCGACGTGGCGCGAGTTCATGAGGTGGCGTGCCTCGCCATCGAGACCCAGGCGCAGCGCCAGCGCGTTCAGCCGCTCGACGGAGCCGCCACGCACGGCGGCCTGCAGCGCATTCCACTCGTCCATCAGGAACGGCCGGTGGCGCACTGCCAGGCGCGGCAGCGTGGGCGATTCTTCCTCCTCCTCCATCGCGATCCGCGTCAGCAGCGGCCGCCAGATCTTCACGATGCGTGCACGCACGCGTTCCTCGTGCCGCAGGTACTGGCGGATGCCGAGTGCGACCAGCAAAAGCAGCACGGAGCTTGCGGCCGCAACTTCGGCGCTGCGCCACGCCAGCGTGACGATCAGTACGGATCCGGTGTTCACGCCGTCCACGGAGGCAGGCCGCAGGCGCTCAGAACAGGGGGGCGCATGATGCTCAGGGCGGGGCAACCGAGGGGTGGCGCAGCCGCCGCCGGATGCGAGCCACCAATTCCGACGGGCTGAAGGGCTTGGTGAGAAAGTCGTCCGCGCCCAGGTCCAGCGCTCGCACGGCATCGTGCTCGCGGGTCTTGGAGGTCAGGATGATGACCGGAACGCCCTGCCAGGCCGGATTTGCCCGCAGGCAGGCCAGCAGCTCGAAGCCGTCCGTGTACGGCAACATGATGTCCAGCAGCACCAGATCGACGGCGGGTCCGGCGTTGATGCGTTGGACGGCCTGCCGGCCATCGGCAATAGTCTCGACCTGAAAGTGCTCCCGTTCGGCCAGGTAACCCAGCAGGTAGGCCATGTGCACGTCGTCCTCGACGATCAGGAGACGTTGCTGTGCGTTAGACTCGGCGGTCATATTCATCTGCCCCGGTGTCAAGAATACCCGATGAACGATGCCCTGCAACGCCGGATCAAGCAGCTCGAGCGGGAAGCCAGGCGGAGACCGCGAGCCGTGCCCGGGGGCAGTTTCTCTCGAACGTCAGCCACGAGATCCGCACGCCGATGAATGGCGTCATCGGCATGGTGACGCTGCTGCTGGACACGAACCTGGATCGCCGGCAGCGCGAGTACGCCGGCATCATTCGGTCCAGCGCTGACTCGTTGCTGGCGGTCATCAATGACCTGCTGGATTACTCGAAGATCGAGGCCGGCAAGCTCGAGCTGGAACGGGTCGAAATGGATTTGCGCGCCCACGTCGAGGAGGTCGCCACCGGCATGGCGCTGCAGGCTGCGGCCAAGGGCCTGGAGCTGGTCGTGGACGTTGCGCTCGACGTGCCGGAGCGGGTGCTGGGCGATCCCGGGCGCATCCGCCAGGCCCTGACCAACCTCGTATCCAATGCCATCAAGTTCACCGCGCACGGCGAAGTCGTGATCCGGGTACGGAGGGATCCGGACCCGGGTGCCGCGACACGGGTCCGGTTCGAGGTCCAGGACACCGGTGTCGGCATTTCTGCCGCGACCCTCCCGCGGCTCTTCCAGCCGTTCATGCAGGCCGACGCCTCCACGGCCCGGCAGTATGGCGGCACGGGTCTTGGCCTCTCGATCGTCAAGCGTCTCGCCGAACTCATGGAGGGCCGGGTGGGCGTGGAGAGCACGCTGGGCACAGGCTCGACGTTCTGGTTCAGCGCGCGCCTGGAACCCCTTGCACGCGCCGCCAGAGCAGAGCCTGCGTTTCAGGCGCCGGCAGCGAGCCGGCGCGTGCTCGTCGTGGACGACAACGACACCAACCGGCGCGTGCTCGCCGAGCAGCTGCGCCACGCCGGCTACGAGGTGGAAGTGGCTGAAACGGCCGTCGCCGCGCTCTCGACGCTCCAGCGCGCGGCCGGTGCCGGCGCCCCGTACCAGGTTGTGCTCACGGATCACCGGATGCCCGACATCGACGGCTTCGGGCTGGCGCAACGCATCCGGGCGATTGAATCCATCGCTGAGCTGCGCCTGGTTCTTTACAGCTCCATCGACGATCACCCCAGCCGCGAGCAACTGCGGACCCTGGGTTTTGCCGGGCAGCTGTCGAAGCCGGTCCGGCGCGCCGAGCTCCTGGCGGCGATGGAACGGGTGCTGTCGCACAATGCGCTCGACTTCACGCAGCGCCTGCGCGCCGTCGTCACGCGCGACGAGATCGTCGAGGCGCAACACCGCCACGGGCGTCTGGTATTGCTGGTCGAGGACAATCCGATCAACCAGCGCGTGGCGCAGCTTTACCTTGATCGCGCCGGCTGCGAAGTCGTCTCCTGCGGCAATGGTCAGGAGGCGCTCGCGGCGCTGGAGACGCGGCGCTTCGATCTCGTCCTGATGGACGTGCAGATGCCGGTGATGGACGGGCTCAAGGCGACGCGCCTCATCCGCGAACGCGAGGGCATCAACCAACGGGTACCGATCGTCGCGCTGACAGCCAGCGGGATGAAGGAACAGGTCGACGAGTGCAAGGCCAGCGGCATGGACGAGGTCATGGCGAAGCCGATCGACCGCGAACGGCTGAGCACGATCCTCGATCGCTACGTCCCGGCCGTCGGTTCCCTGACGGGACGCCATGTCGTGCGGCCGGCTCCGCGGCCCACCGAAAATCCGCCTGAACTCTCCCTCGCGCGCTTCCGGGAATTGGCTGCCGGCGATACTGTGTTCGCGCGCGGGCTCGTTGCGAGCTTTGTCGAGAGCGCCGGCAAGGCGCTGGCCGAGATCAGGACCGGCCTGGCCGACGCTGATCTCGGGTTGGTGGAACGAGCGGCGCATACGCTCGCGGGCTCGAGCGCCAATCTGGGCGCGACCCGGCTCCAGGCGGTGGCTGCGGCGATGGAAAAATCCGCCCGCAAGGGGAATGGTGCGGCTGTGGCCGAGTTACTCAACGGGGCGCAGGACCGTCTGGACGCTGTACGCCAGGCACTTGAAGCTGAAATGCAGGGCGGCCTGTCCTCGGAGCAAGCGGACCGCAGCTAGAAAACGATGATAAATCAATAGCCTCGGCTCCAGATCAGGCCGCGCGCGTCCCCGCATTTCCTCGGAATGGCCGGCGGCGGTTCCGTAGCCGAGGTCCCCCCGGCATCAAAACGCCTTCGAGAGTCCAACAAACAGACCGCGGCGCGGTCCGTATTGGGGCGCGCCTACGCCCACTCCCGTCCCATTGCGAATCGGATACACCTGGTCGAACACGTTGATCATGTCCACGCGCGCAGTGAGAGCGCCTGTCCCCCGGAATCGGAAATCGTGACTCAGCCCCATATTGACCTGCCAGTAGTACGGCAGATGGGCGCCGTTCGGAATGCTCGTGCCGTTCGGAAGATCGAGGCTCGCGCGCAAACCGGATCCGAACAGGAAGTCCGTGCTGAAGCGCGTGCCCTTCCAGAGATAGGACAGGCCTCCCGACCCCGTGATTTTCTGCTCATGATCGAGGTCGATATAGTGTTGAGCGACGTACGCCAGGTCGTCGGGTGAAAAGTTGAACTGTGCCGACGTGAAATTCCGGCCCTTGGCGCTCTGCAGGGCCGCGCTGGCGTAAGCCGATAGCGCCTTTCCGGCATAGTTCATCGTCAGCTCTAGGCCAGACTGCCTGCCATCCGCGTAGTTGAACGGAGTCAAAATGATCGGCGCTCCAAACTGACCTTCATCGATCAGGTTCCTGGAGAGCTTGTCGTAGGCGTCCAGTCCAACGGTCAGTCCCGGAAGGAGCGTCTGGTGGATGCCAAAGTCGAAGTAATTCGCTCGCTCGGCCTGTGGGGTATCGTTCTGCGTGACCGCGGGCGCCGCGGTCGTGTTCAGGAACTTGGCGATGGTCTGAGTGCCGACGAGTTCGAAGGGTGGGGGCGATAGGTAACGGGAATAGCCGGCGTGGATCGTCGTATGCTCGAACGGCTTCCATACGATATTGAGCCGCGGACTGGCCTGGCTGGCACTGGTAAAGGCGGTGAAGTGGTCGAAGCGCAGCCCGAAGTTGAACGTGAACTTCGGTGTGACCTTCCACTCGTCCTGCACATAGACGCTTTCGATCGCCTCAGTCTTGTCGCCATTGTCGACAATCGCCAGCGGCGTGTCGGTCGTCGGCAGGCCCGTAATGGGATCGACGGGCAGCACCTGCGATGTCGTCAGGCTGGTTGAACGATCCGATTGCAGGTACAACCCGGCACGCAGCGTGTGCCGGTCCGCCAGCTTGTATGAGCCATCCGTCTGCGAGGCATAAGCGACGTTGCGCTTGAAGGCATCCGTGGACACACCGTTGTAGAGCAGGTCGCCGAGCGGATCGGCCACGAAGCTCAGGCTGGAGTAGCGCGCAATGAGGGAGGATTGGACGTTGAGGGCGCCCGCGGAGTGCTGGAGACTGACGATCCCGAAGTGCGTCAGCTCGCGCTGATTCTCACCCAGATTTTCGCTCGGGAAGGCCGTCTGTCCATTCACGGTCAGACCCAGGCCGGGCTGCTCGCCGAGCCGGTCCGGAATCTGAAACTTGCCGCTGGAGCTCGATAGAACAAGGGTCACGCGGTTTTCGGCATTGAGAATGTCCTCGAGGTAGGCGAATCCGTGCGCTTGTGAAGTGTGATCGTGGAGGGGGTTGGAGCGCCCGTCCGGCGACTCGATCCCCAGGTCGTTGCGCAGGAGGCCGCCCGAGACAAAATAGGTGAACGTTCCCGAGGTGCCCCCATAGTTGAAGCTCGGCTCGAATTGCCCATGGCTGCCACCGTATACGGATAGTTCCCCTCCGCGCTCGAGCGATCCGCTCTTGGTCGTCAGATCGATGATGCCCGCAGTGCGCAGTCCGTATTCGGCGGGCAAGGCGCCTGTGATGATGCTCATGGACGCGATCAGCCGAGGGTCGAGCGATTGCCCGAATACGCTGATGCCTTCGGGAAGAATGATTCCGTTCAGGCGGTACTGGAGGCCGTTGTGTTCGCCGCGGATATGGAATTGGCCAAAGGAGTCCTGCGCCACTTCCGGGGATTGCATGATGACCTGGTTCAGCAGCGTGTTATCGCCTCCAGGAGCGGCCGCAATGGCGGCCTCATCAAGCGTGTAGGTGGAGGCGCCCGTGCGGGTCTCAATGCTGCTGCGGGCCTCATTCAGCCGCTTGGCGGTTACGACGATTTCCTCGAGGCTCCCGGTGGCCGCTGCAGCGGTCGATCTGTCGCTCAAGGCGGATGTATCGGCCCGGGAAAGAGCCGAAACAGCAATGCACAAGCTGCCAACCAGCACCCACGGCGCCAAGCTGTGACTGAAGTTCAACATGAGAAAAATCTCCTCGTCAGGCAAGACAGAACAGGTCGCCTCAAGGGCGGCCTGAGCTCATCAAGGAAGGCCTAACGAGTCGGGGGTGCGCGGGAGCGGAAGGCGGGGGTAAAGGAGCGGGCGATCAGCGAATCGACGACAACGCAGGGGGCGAGATCAATGCCCTGTAGTTCAATGACCAGCAATGGCGCGGGGCCGCCCGCGGGGGACAGCAGGGGCGCAAAGGAGAGGCAGTCGGCGCACAACTTGCCGTGTGCATCCAGCTGATAGGTCGTATCGGTGCCGGTGTGCAGATGCGAGTAGGCATGAGCCTGGGCGCCAAACTGAGCCAGCAGCAGCGCCATCGCCAACATCAGGGCAACGCGTAGCTCGATCTTCCTGGTCAGTCGTTGCACAGTCAGTGACTCGCTAATTGCCCAGCTACAATAGCAAGCCCCTGCGCGGGAGTCGAATTGGCACGGTTCTTGAGGGTGTCACCGACACCGCCTCGTCGGGGGAGCCAGATCGCACCATATGTCAGATCAGCCCACGCTGGGCGAAAGATGTTGAGCTCAATATTTTTTTCGCGGAATCGGAACTTCCCTGATATGTGGGGTGCCGCTTAGCGGTGCCCATGTTTCAGGTACCTGCCCGCAGCCGACTCCATATTTCTGGGCGAGGCGCCAATGGCTTGTCCAACCCGTATCCAGAGGGCCAAATGCGGACCCCAGAATTCAGACAGTCGGTACGGTCCCGCCATCGATCACGTACTCTGTACCGGTAATCGAACCCGCTCGCGGCGAGACAAGAAAAGCAATGAGGTCCGCGACCTCCTTTGGCTTGGCGGGGCGGCCGAGCGGAATGCCGCCGAGGCCCTTCATGATGATCTGTTTGCCCCCCTCGTAGTTCGTACCGGCCTGGACCGCCAGGCGCTCCGCGAGGGCAACCGCCGCTTCGGTTTCGACCCAGCCGGGCGCAACGCGGATGACGCGGATTCCTTTGGGCGTTACTTCCTTCGAGAGGGCCTTGCTGTAGGTCGAGAGTGCCGCCTTGGCCGCAGCATAGGCGATCGTCGATTCGGGCAATGGAAGAACACGCTGGATCGAC
>WNFM01282860.1_pt1 | contig 72663 bp, 60 predicted proteins | sample 5400271 | NCBI WGS metagenome assembly WNFM01 (sample SAMN13153352, study PRJNA577476) | soil metagenome | isolation source: 60 cm saprolite on Douglas fir-dominated hillslope | place: USA:California | collected 2013-09-17
CGACTCGCCGGAGCGTAATGCGTGCCGTAGCGCGAATTTCGATATCCATTGCCAAGCATCCGCATCAAACGCCGAATTGTACTCAAGCCCTGAGTTTTCTGCCGAACAGTTACCTCGTGCGTGTAGTAAGATCGGTAGGCGAGATGGATGGTCGCTTGCGATGGGCGCGGGTCGAGATAGCCGCTGCCGCAACCGCCGCAAAGATGCAGAGTCCATTTTCCCGGCGCACAAAAAAATATGCGGTCGGTCAGGCCGTCGTGAAGTATTGTTCTCTCGTTCGAGCCGCAAACCGGGCACGATGCCACGCGTTCAAGGCCATCTGCGGGCCATTTGGAAGCTAACATCTGGTGCACGATTGCGCCTTATCTCTTCACGCTGATATCGATTCTGTCGGCGCGACGAGGTTCGTTCTGCCGAACTGACGCCAAGGCTTAAGTAATTTTTGTAGAAATATCCCTGAGGAAATCACGAGCGCAAAAACCAAAAGCCCGCGGATAATCAGAGAGTCGGTAAACGACGATAGAAGAAAGCCAACGAGAAGACCTGCAACGATTTTGTGCATCCACTTCGACACTGCAGCCACATCCGGAATTTTCCGCCGCACAATTTCAGTGAGCACAATGGCGTCGACGGCAATCCGAAGAAACCAGGCTGCCGCCGTTCCAGTAATTCCGTACTTCGATGTCAGCACCCACAGCGCGATGGCATAGGGCACGATTTCAACGAAAAGTACTTTAACCGGGAGGTCGGGCCGCCCGACGCTTTGCAAGATGATGGCGGATGGGCGGGCAAGGGTATTGATTATCCAACCCAGTGCAATCCAGCGAACAGCAGGCGTTGCAGCAATTCGGAAATCATCCCCGAGCCAGAACTGCAGCACCTCCGGAGCAAGAAGAAAGACGCCACCCATTAGAGGTAGCATCATAAAAAACAGTATTCGGACGGCCTTATCGTATAATCTTGGCAGACGCCAACGCTCGCTCTCGTTAGCGGTTGTCAGTGCGGGAAATAAAACCCCCATCGCCGCGATAGGCAGCACTTGAGCACGAAAGAGCATGTCATACGGCGTGGCGTAGTGGGCCACGGCTGTCAGGCCTAAAGTCGCCCCAACATAGAAACGGTCAACATAGACCATGAGGGGGCCGAAAATATTGGCAACGGTGAGCCAACCGCCGAAGCTCAACAGCGGTCGAACACATGCACGTGACAATTTCATCGGGTGATTAAGAGACGGGCTTACGCGTGCGGCGCAGGCATAGTAGACCGCGAAAGCGATTATGCGGCTTACGACCATTGTACCCGTCGCACCCACCAGGCTCGGCGTAAATTGCAAACTGATGAGAGGCCCAAGAAAAGTCATTATGCCCAACGGGATGCGTACAGCCGCAATCATCGCGAATTGCTGATGGGCCGCTAAAATCCCAACAAGCGCGGACGTGGCGATGACAACGGGAATGCTGGCAGCCAAAAGTTGAAAACCGAGGACACCTTCGCTTTGAAGAGCCGCGGGGACATTAAGCACATGAAAGACGATCGTGTTGGCGAGAAGAATGCCGACAATCATGCCGATGATGCCCAGTCCCGAAACCAACCAAAGCGCTGTCCACATTATCCCTGGAAGGTCAGCCGCCTGATTTCTTCCCAGACGTTCGGCAACCAATTTGGTCAACGCTTGGCCAAGCCCCATATCGAACAGACTGAAATAGCCAATACCAATCCAGATAATGCCAAGAAGCCCAAAACGCTCTTTGCCCATTCCTGCGATAAGCAGCGGCACCACAAATATTGCGACCACCAAGGGAGCCGCCATGCCCCCGAAGTTCCACAACGCGTTGCGCGCCAAAATCCGTCCGGACAACGCCCAGCGCAATGGGCTTGAGTCAGTACCGACGCGCTCGTTGACATTCGTCACACTCATTTTTTTCCCATCGAAATAAAAGCGTCGCTCTGCTCTCTCATCGAGCGCGGTACACGGACCGAAAGTGGATTTCGTTTTATGAGTAGGTCGTCAGTTTTTGTCGTTGCGCCGGCCGATGAAAACTTTTTCACCCCGACTCAGGCCATGCTTGCTGACATAAGGTTCAACGGCCGTAAATTCGGTAAGCTCGAAGCCGGCGTTGACGATGTTTTTTCGCACGTCCCGACCATAAAATTGAAGATGATCATGCTGACCAAAATACAACTCCCGGTCTTCTGGCGCACTCACCATCGGGTTCCGGTATGTCTGATCCCATCCTTCAATGATCGGAAACATCAGCAACAGAAATCCATCCTGTCGTAGAATACGTAGCAACTGCGAGAGAGATCGATCCGGATTCACGTGTTCGAGGACATGGCTGCAGATAATGAGATCGACCGATCTCTCCGGCAAATCGATATCCTCGATATTCAATACCAGGTCAGCATATCTCGAATCCAAATCAGCCGTTCTGTATGTTCGTGCCAGCGGCTTCGCTATAGCCGTCACGATGCTCTCGGGCGCAAAGTGCAACAGGTCCTTACCGGCCACCTTCTCCGTGTTCTCGTTGAGCCAAAGGCCAAAGAGGCGGTGCCGTTCCAAAGAGCCGCAACTCGGGCAATACGCATCGAAGCGAGGCGGCAAACCATACGCAACAAACTTGCCGTGAAAGCCACAGAGGTTGCAGTGCCGCGGATAGTTGCCGAACATCTTTCGAGCAACTTTCCCCATGTAAGGCAGCATACGTACATAGGACCCAAGAACTGTCGGCATACTGCTCCTTCCGACGATGCTAATTATTGTCGATAGCGTTCATTCAACGAACGCGGTGCTCGTCGTGGCATCAACACTCAATCTGAATTTCATCCGCTCTCTGGAAACGGCCAATGCAACAGGCCATTTGAGCTCAGTGCGGCAAGTCGTCGGTCGATAGACTGGCAGCCATTCGGGCGTATTGTCCGCGCCGCGGAAGATCGTCAGCTCGAATGACTGTTTCTTTTCCACCGATGCTTGAATCCAGGTGCACGGTATAGATCGCGTCCGGGCGAAATGATTCTTCGGCGTAGCTGACGGCGAGCCGCCCATCCTTATTGACAAATGCAGGCATCTGCGTGGGGCCGCCGAAAACGCGATAGATGAATCCGCCGACAACTTCTGTATTTGCTCCGTTCGTGGATTGGATCAGCGTATTGGTTTGCTCAGTTTTTGCACCCAATATCCAAAGCGGCGCGCCGTCATTGCTAATCCGGATCGTCGGGCCCTCAGCATTCAGTTGGCGAAACCAGAGGCCGGCGCCGCCGAACACCTGGGTATGGCCCGCTGAAGTATTATCTGCAAAAACGGGACCGCCCGTGGCGCGCCGGTGCAGCAATCCGGCACCCAAGAGCGCAACGATATCCGACATGATGAGGGGTGCACTTGCCGCGTGATCAACGACCGCGGCCATATTGCCGCGCCGCTCGATAGTCAGCCGCCGGATGAACAGCGGCTTATTCCGCGTCGACCCGGTGCGAAACAGCGCTGATGGAATGCCAGCGACGGGATGCGGGTCGTTCCCTATGTTTATGACGGAGAACATCCCTTCGATCCGCTCAATATTGTCGGCAACGACAAATGGTTTGCTGACCGCGTATTGACCGGTCGGGATATAGATCACCCGAGCTGCGCTATTGAACGCCGCTTGAAACGCGGCCGTGGAATCGGCCCCCCGATCGGCGACAGCGCCGAACTTTTGAACGCTGACCCATTCCTCCACAGGGACGGGTTCGGCCTTGGGCGGTGATAGAATCTTTAATTTCCAAGGCGGGTTCGACACTTTTTTGCCGCCCTGGAAAACACCATCAAGCTTGACATCAGTAGTATTGCCGTCCGAACCCTTGAAATTTTTGGATATGACGTTCTTGAAATTGATCGCCCCACTGTTGAGTAATGCACCTGTCCCTTGGCCGGCTATCACCCCGCTGATACCGACGACTAAGCCGTCGGGTGCGATATTCGCCAAGCCATACCCACCCTCCGCGATGATCTGAAGGTCGTTGAAGCTGACGACGTTCGAATTGTTGCGGATCCCATATTGCTTCGTCCCCTCAATGCGCACGTGGTCAAGCGTCATGGAATAATTTGAGTGGGCAACGTCGATGCCGATGTCGAACCCTTCTATCGTCACGTCGTCGATCAGCGCAGGCCCTGGCCAGCGCCGAACCATCGAAAGGCCGACCGCGGCGCGGCTAGGCGCCCTTATCGCGACGTTCCGAACAGCGCCGACATTGTTGGCCAAAAAATCGATACCGATGGCTCCTGGGTTGCCGGTACCGACATCGATCGAGAGATTTTCGACGGTGTTGCCGAAGGCTTCGTTGCCCTCACCCCGATTCACATAATCTCGCCCTCCATCACTCGGGTTCTTCATGAACCGGAGGCCCGAGCTGGTGTAGATCACGGCTTTTGGATGCGCTGGATTGTCGAAACCCGGCGCACCGTTGATAAGTTTGATTGTCGTCGTTGTTCGGTTTTCCCCGATCAAAATTAAATCGGGTTGGAAGGCGCCGTCGGCATCCTTTCGCAGAATCGTATCTGAGACGCGGTAGATGCCCGCCGGGAAATAGATAATGCGAGTCAGATATGGGAGCTCTTTGACGTAAGCCGGAAGCTTGGAGATAGCGCGAAGGATTGCATCGGTATCGTCCGCCACACCATCCCCCACAGCACCAAACTGGCGCACGTTGAAAAGTCCAGAATCCGGAGGAAACAACCCGTCTTCCTGCCCGCGCGCTTGAGTGAAGCCGCCGAGAATTGTTGAGCCGAGACCAAGGCCCAACACCCAAGTGGCCTCGCGCCTGGTCGGCCCACTACCAGATGTTTTCACTATTTGATTCTGGATTTTCAACGGTTTGCGCGCGAGGCCCCATAACTGCCGGACCCGCGACTCGAGAGAACCGCCACCGGCTCGGCGGCCTGGCCAGCCTTTTTCTGAGAAAGCCCATGCCTCAGGTAATAAATGAAGGCGTCGCGTACATGCATGCGCAGCGGCTTGCTGTAGAAGATCGCTAACAAGCCGCCACGGCTGGCCCGCACGCCATCGGCCTGTACGTCTACGACAGACGTTACACCCACTCGCATCCCCCGCTCATGTGCTCGCAGGCACATTTCCGTATCGGACATGAAGAGGAAGTAGCGTTCATCGAGCCCGCCCATGGCGTCCCACAGCGAGCGACGAATCATCACGAATGAGGACTGCACCCAATCCACGTCGATGATCCCATTGGCCGCTTTCGACGCCAGCGGGCTCAATAAGTCAAGATCGTTGACCATTCTGGGACTCATACGTCGGCACACTTGGCGGACCGGCGACGGAAACCGGCGGGCAACTTCGACGATACTGCCGTCGTCATTGTGCTGCACGCTCGCCAAGACGCCAATGGATCGCCTGCTCTCCATTAGCGAAACCATTTTTCGGATCGCATGCGTATCTTCGACAATGATGTCAGGACTGACGAGCAGGATATAGTCGAAAGCCCCAGCCGCTTTGGCGCCCAGATTTACGCCGCGAGCGTAGCCGAGGTTTTCCGAGGCTATGACCAGCTCGCCGCTCTTCCTCATTTCGGTGCGCAGAATGTCCGCTTCTTGCTGCGAGGTCGAGTTGTCGACAACAACAAGATGCAAGTCGTCGACTGTGTTCTGTCGTCCGAGCGCCCGAATGCCTTCGACCACGCGCGCGGCCTTATGGAAATTTACAATGACGAGAGCGATCTTCACTTTGCCTCCATAGTTCGTCGTAGCCCGGCCAATGGGCCAAACGCTGAATTCATTATGAGTGTGCTGCGTCACGATTTCTGAAAACTTCTGCGTGGTCACCAACAGTGGCGGCACGCGAGGCACGTCGCCGTCTGAATCGGCTTAGACGATACCGGCCTCTTGCATGGCTAGGCGACGGCGCCGCCTGCTCTCTTGCAAATATGTCTCTTCAATCCACCGTTTTGTAACTGCAATGCCCGGCCCCATTTGAATGGCCGGACTCCACTGCAAGTCGCGCTTTGCCTTCGCGATGTCTAACGTAAACGTCGGCACTTCGGTCGTGGCCAACTCTACATATTCCACCGTCGGTTCAACCATGCAAACTTCGGATAAGTTTTTGACGACGGCTTGTAGCGATGTTGGCGTACCTGAAGCAATGTTGTAAACGCCATTTGCTTGTCGCTCTATCGACGACCAAATGGCCGCGCTCACATCGTCCACATACACATAGTCCTTAGCCGCCTCCAACGACCCGAAGATCGTGATCGGCTCAGCCGCGAGCATCTTGTAGAGGAAGGTAGCGATAACGCCGTGCAGGCCAAAAGGTGATTGACCCGGTCCATACGGATTACCGATCCGCATGACTGTTGCTTTCATATCAAATTGCTCGCAAAGCGTTGCGACCAGCATCTCGGCTTGCAATTTGAGCTTCCCGTATAAGGACTTCGGCCTGCACACATCCGTCTCGACATGAGGCGCAATGCTGTCACCATAAATTGCGCCTCCACTCGAACAAAACACGAGTTGCTGCACGCCGCATTCACGAGCCCCCTGAATGACGTTTGCCAAGGTTCGTAATTCCGTCAGGACGGTCGCGGCGTCGACATCTTTTTTGGCACGCGGTGAAATTCCCGAAATGCCGAATACAACCGCATCCGGCTTGATATTTCGCAACAAATTCGACGACTCGGCCAAATCGGACGCATCGAGCTCCACCACTTCGACCGCAGTATCGATCACCGAGCTGGTAGGCACCCCCGTGCCGCATGCCACCGCTCGCGCTCCCAGGCGAGCCGCATAGTTAGCAAAATTGCTGCCAAGAAATCCGGTGCCTCCAAAGATCACGATCGAAGGCTTTGCTCTACACAGCATTCCGTTGCTCTTTTTTCACAGCGTTCAAAATCTTGGTCCACTTCTTTCGAATTGCCTTTTCCGTCCAGCTCTTATCCAAAAAAGCATTGCCGCCGCCGACCTGCGTGGGCAGTGACGCCAGCTTTTTTCCCGCCGTGACGATGTCGTTGGGATCGGTAAATTCAACGCCGGTGATCGGACCATTCGACCGAGTCTGATCGTAGAGATAGGACCCGGTCGAGAGGACGCTCGGCGTCCTTGACGTCAGCGCCATCAGGTCTATGAGCGAGAATACTTCGAACCAAGACAGATTTATGTAGGCACACGCGGTGCCGATTATTCTTTGCAGATCCAGAAGCGGGACCTGATCGCGCCATTCCATGTTGTCGGCGGCGTCGATTGCCCTCTCGAAAGTTCGGATGTAGTGGCTATGGTTCATGTTCTTCTTCCCCAGGAAGAGGAACCGAAGACGCGGATATGACTTTGCGATTTCGACGACCGCCAGCTGGTTCTTGCGCGGTTCGATGCGACCCGCGCACAACACATAGCTTTCAACCGTTCGTGGAGAGCGCTCGACAGAATTAACGATGCCCGTCTCGTCCAGGAGATGCGGCAACGTCTCGAAGTACGCATTTGTCGAAAAATCTCGCCGAATATATTCAGCTTCGTCCTCGCACGACACGAGCACCCGAGCCGCGTTCTGCAGAACATACCGAGCCGAATAGGCCGCCGAACGATATGACAGCAATTTCCCTCGATGCTCGCTTCTCACTAACCTTACGACACAAGCGATGGTTTCATAATTGACGAGCGAATAACCCGAAGCACGTGCAGCTAATTGCTGCGCGCCAATAGTCCCATGACGCAGAAACTCCTCAACATGCCCGGCTTTTGGGTGAAGCGTGTAAATGACGTAGGGTATCTTTTTCCGGACGCAGTCCCGCGCCACAAGGTAGTTCTCAAACGGCATATCGATGTTGAAGAGGACGATGAGATCAAACTCGGCCACATTGAGCTGCGCGAAACGCACAACCGTTGTCGTTACCCGACCGGGAACCGCGATCAACGCACTAAATTGCTTCGCCTGATCGATGTCTCCGCCGCCTTTGGTCAGGGCGTCGTTACGGATGACGAAAGCGATCTTCAAGATCTTGATCGATTGTCGCAGCGTGCAGACCTATACCGTCGCCGTAGAAAACGCGATTGGGCCGCCGTCGAGGCTAGAACCGTGAACGGTCATTGAAACAACTCGGCTTCTTCAAGCCGCTTCCCATTTGCATCCTTGGCAGCCAAAAACGGTGTTCCGCCCAATGGCCACTGAATTCCGAGCGCCGGATCGTTCCAGAGCAAAGATCGCTCGTGCTCGGGATACCAATAGTCGGTAACCTTGTAGTTTACTTCCGCAGACTCGCTCGTCACGAGGAAGCCGTGAGCAAAACCTTCCGGAACCCATAGCTGGCGTTTATTTTCGGCCGAAAGTGTAACGCCTGTCCATTTGCCGAAGTTGCAAGAGTTTCGCCGTATATCGACCACGACGTCGAACGCCTCACCTTGAATGATCCGCACGAGTTTTCCTTGCGGATTTTGTATTTGATAGTGTAATCCGCGCAGCACGCCTCGAACCGAGCGACTGTGATTGTCTTGCACGAAGGTGTGCTCAAGTCCGGTGGCTGCTTGGAACTCACGCGCGTTAAAGCTTTCGAAGAAAAAACCTCGCGGATCGCCAAATACCTTCGGCTGCAACAAGAGCACGTCAGGCAGCGGCGTCGCCATCACGTCGTACGCCATTGGCAAATTCTCTTACTGAATAAGTTCAAGTAGGTATTGCCCATAGCCACTTTTGCTGAGCGGGCGCGCCAAGGCCTCAACCTGGTCGGCGCCAATCCAATTTTGTGCGTAAGCGATCTCTTCCGGACAGGCGACGATGAGGCCCTGTCGCTTTTGCAATGTCGCAATAAAGCTCGCGGCGTCCAGCAAACTGTCATGTGTCCCGGTATCGAGCCAGGCATAGCCGCGCCCCATGATCTCAACGTCGAGAACAGCCTGGTCGAGATAGCGCCGGTTCACGTCGGTGATTTCCAATTCGCCGCGAGCGGAAGGCTTTATGTCCGCGGCGATATCGCAAACGCGCGTGTCGTAGAAATAGAGTCCCGTGACTGCGTAATTTGATTTCGGCACTGCCGGCTTCTCGTCGATGCTTATCGCACGCTGCTTCGCATCGAACTCCACTACGCCGTAACGCTCCGGATCGTTGACATGATAGGCGAATACCGTTGCGCCGTTGCGACGCGCGTTAGCGTTGACCAAAAGCTTCACCATGTCGTGCCCGTAGAAAATATTGTCGCCCAATACCAACGTGCTGAGGTCATTACCGATGAAATCGCGGCCAATAATAAACGCTTGCGCCAGTCCGCCCGGATTCGGCTGCACGGCATATTGAATGTTCATCCCCCACCTTTTGCCGTCGCCGAGAAGCTCGCTGAAAAGCGGAGTGTGGTGGGGCGTAGAGATAATGAGAACGTCGCGTATACCGCTCAGCATCAACGTGGAGAGCGGATAATAAATCATCGGCTTGTCGTAAATCGGCATCAACTGCTTGGACACGCTTTGCGTCACCGGGTAAAGGCGCGTACCTGAGCCGCCGGCTAGAATGATGCCCTTCCGCCGCACGGGTGCAGAATTGCTCATTGCCGCATCTCCGGCAAAAGTTGGTTGATGACCGCATTCACGCCCACCGTCCAGTCTGGCAACGCGACCGAAAAGTTATTCCGGAGCTTGGACGTTGCGAGTCGCGAATAAGCCGGCCGCTTGGCGGGCGTCGGATAGTCTGCGGTCGCGATCGGCGCGATGGTCTCAGCAGATGCTTGAAGCGGAAGCCCGATGGCGCCGGCCTTAGAGATCACATGACATGCCAACCCATGCCAACTTGTCTCGCCGCCGGCGACAAGATGATAGAGGCCCCAGCGTGGATCTTCTGCCGATTGCCCGACTAATTGCGTGAGCGCCTTTACCGTGACGTCGGCCAGCAATACCGCCGAGGTCGGTGCGCCAACCTGATCGCTCACAACGCGCAAATTGCGCTGCTCTTTTGCCAACCGTAGCATCGTCTTGACGAAATTGTTGCCATGCGCGCCGACCACCCAGCTGGTGCGGAATATCAAGCGCTTCCGGCACGACTGAACGGCGCGCTCGCCGTCTCGCTTGGTGCGGCCATAGATGGAAAGCGGAGCGGTTTCATCCGTCTCCACATAAGGTTCACCTTTACGGCCATCGAATACGTAGTCAGTCGAGTAGTGGACAAGCACGGCCCCTAGCGCTTCGGCTTCCGCAGCGAGCACCCCCGGAGCTGTCGTATTTACGGCGACTGCTCTCCCCGCATCGGCCTCGGCCTTATCCACAGCCGTGTAAGCCGCGGCATTAACGATCACCGAGGGGCGATAGCGACGAACAACTGCCCGCAAAGATTCCGTGTCGGAAAAATCGACATCCGGTCTAGCGGGCGCGACAACCTCTCCTAACGCTGTAAGCGTTGATCGCAACTCGTGGCCGACCTGCCCGTTTGCACCGAGAAGTAGGATATTCACTTTAACGCTCGTGCATTTCTACTATTGGCGATGCGTGCCGTTGGAGTCGGCGCTGCGCCGAACTTGCTTCGCCAGTCGCGATTTCGCTGTAGTGCGTTTCGAGCCATTGGCGATACGCGCCGCTTGTAATCCCCTCGACCCACACCTGGTTGGCCAGGTACCACTTTATGGTTTTGCGAATACCGGTTTCAAAGGACTCCTGCGGCCGCCAACCAAGTTCGCGTTCGATTTTGCGCGCATCGATAGCGTAACGCCGATCATGTCCTGGGCGATCGCGGACAAAGGCGATCTGCTCCGCATAGGCAATGCCGTCTGGACGAGGGTGTAATTCATCGAGAATAGCGCAGATCGTCTTGACGACATCGAGATTGGCCATCTCGTTCCACCCGCCAATATTGTAGGTGTCGCCCACCCTACCAGCATGCAATACACAGATGATCGCACGGCAATGATCTTCGACATAAAGCCAGTCGCGCACCTGCTTTCCGTCGCCATAAATCGGCAGCGGTTTTCCCGCCATCGCATTATGAATCACCAACGGGATGAGTTTCTCGGGAAAATGATAAGGCCCGTAATTGTTACTGCAGTTCGTCGTAAGCACCGGCAGACCATAGGTATGGTGCCACGCACGCACCAAGTGATCACTTGCGGCCTTACTCGCCGAATAAGGCGAGTTCGGCTCATAAGGATTGGACTCGCTGAAGGGCGCCTCATCGGGCCCTAGCGTGCCGTAGACCTCGTCGGTGGAAACATGCAGAAACCGGAACGCGGCCTTCTCTTCGGTCGGCAGCGCTCGCCAATAAGCGCAGACGGATTCCAGAAGATTGAATGTGCCCAAGACATTCGTCTGAATGAAATCGGCCGGTCCGTGGATCGACCGATCAACGTGCGATTCGGCCGCAAAGTTGATCACTGCGCGCGGGCGATTCATGGCAAGCAGCCGTTCAATCAGCGAACGGTCGGCAATATCGCCTTGGACGAAGTGATGACGATCGTCGTCGGCGAATAACGCCAAATTAGCGGGGTTACCCGCGTAGGTGAGCTTGTCGATGTTAACGATACGCTCGTCGCTGGTCCCGAGCCATGTGTGAACAAAATTGCTTCCAATAAAACCAGCACAGCCAGTGACAAGGACGGTCATGGAACTAGAACTTCCCCGTTACGCCAAAGATCGCTGTCATCGTTTGTCTTTTTCCAAGCTGCCGCCGTCAGGGTGAAACGCGTTCCACCCAGCACGACGCTATCGCTCTGCAACAGTTACGCTATCGGTTCACGTTGCAGGTAGAAGGGCTTCGCCGCGCAAAGCCACCGAAACCGAACGCCCAAGCAGATCGAGCAGCACTCGAACTCGGCCCGCCGCATCGACATGCTCAAGCTTTCCCAGAAACTCCGCGAAAGGTCCCTCAACAATGCGAACGGCTCCGCCGACCTTGAGTGTCGTTGTCCAGTCAATGGTCCCGTCAGCACGTGTTCGCGCTTTCAAGCCATCTATAATGCCGCTCGGAATAGGCTGAGGCGCTCCACCTTGCATGAGAAGATGGACGACACCACGCGTGCCATTAATGCTCCGCCATTGGTCGCGTAATATGTTCAAACGCACGAATAGGTAGTTGGAGAACAAGGGAGCGAAGACGCTCTTTGTCTTGCGTGCGTGGCGAACAGTCCTGCGGTAACGCGGACAAAATACCAAGTAACCTTGCATTTCTAAATGGCGGACGGCTTGGCCTTCGGCACGCGGTTGCGTATGCACGACGTACCAAAGCGCATCGGCGTAGTCGTCGTCGACAGCCCCGACGATAGCGGATGATTGCGGAGATAGGTTGGACATCGGCGCCATGCTCCCAGCTCACATGGCGCTGAGGATGGTCTTGCACGATGTCGTATCTGTCGAAGACATCATGACGACCATCGGCACCGCGAGAGATTTCTTTTGCTCTCGTGGCGTAAGAAATCGTACGACGTTTTTCGGAAAACGCTGGCAAAATTGAGCAAGAGTTTGAGCGGTCGCGATCGTGGTGTTACGCGCGGGAACAATTGCGATACCGCCGTCCTTTAAGACATAGGCGTCTTTCACGTTGCCGAAATTCAGCGATTCCATGCAGACCTTAAACAGATCCTGGTAACCCGCCGCTGGTTTCGGCAGGTCCCCTGCAAGCCCCTCCAGAATGTATTCACGGCTATTGCTGCAGCTCTCAGCCAATACCGGACCTGAGAGCCCAATGAGCGCCAACAGCACGATACAGCATTTCATTTCGTCACCTCGATGGCCGAGTGCCCGCGGACATTTTCTGGACCTTGCTCAACATGTGCGCCGCTCGGCAGCGGCAAACATGTCGTCGCGATACAGCGATCCCTATTCATCTCGCGCGCGCGCATCCACGCGCGCTTGCCGAGCGAAACGCGCTTTATCCCATCCATCATCAATTCGGCGATCGCGTCGGCGATTGCTCGGACCGAAGGCGCAACGACCCGACCGGTTTGATTGTCAATTACTGCGTCGGTAGCGTCGCCGTAGGCCGTGGCGATGCTCGGCAATCCGCACGCAGCCGCCTCGAGATAGACGAGACTGTATTCTTGGGCCGGTTCGAACAGTTCTTCCTCGGGAGTCAGGCAGAACAGGTCACTGGCGCCATACACGTCGCGTATCTGCTGGCTCTCCAATGCCCCCATCAGCCGGACGTCGCAGCCGGAGCTCGAGATCGCGGCTTTCAATTCGTCGACATAATCGGGCTCGTCGTTAGAGCCGACGACAAGCCAGCTGAGACGTTTACAAAGCAATGGGGACAGTCTCGACAGCGCAGCCAAGGTAACGAGATGGCCTTTGCGCCTCGTCAGATTCGCGACAGTCACCAACGCTACCGTTTCCGGCGCAAGACCAAGCGAGTCCCTCGTCTTCGAGCGTTCAGCTCTCGGCCCAAACCAGAAATCTGCCACGCCGCCAAACGCGTTAGCCTGTAGGAGCTTCACCCTCATGTATTGCCCTCCGACCGCGGCTGCCCAAGATAAGAATATGGCGTTAGATAGGAGGAGCTTTGGTAATAGTCGTAAAATCTCAAACGCCGCATATCGACACGCGTAAGAACCGTCCCCAATACCCGATCATAGGAGAGCGCCAGCGTCCCAAGCGCTTGAGCGACGACATCTTGCGGCGTGCTATCCCACCGAATGGTGACAACGACTCGATCCGCGATCTCGGCCAATGCGCGGCCATCGACTAAAGGAATAAGCGGCGGCGAATCGATAATAACGTAGTCGAAGTGTTTCCGAAGCTGATCGAGGATGTTGATCATCGCATCGGAGAAAACAAATTCACTGCTGCTCGGCTTTTGTCTCGGTGGTGAAGGAAGGATCGCAAGGCCGGTGGCGCGGTCAAATAGCAGAGCTTGGTCGAACTGTGCTCGGCCGGCCGCGACTTCGATTGCCCCGAAACTTGCACGTGGGCACAGGGATCGGCTCATCTCCGGGTTTCGTAAGTCCCCCTCGACCAAAATCGTCCGCATGCCGACGGCCGCAAGCGAGAGAGCAAGATTCACTGCAAGCGTTGTCTTGCCCTCCCCGTCGACGGAGGACGACACCATGACGGTTTTAACCGGCCCCGTACGTGATGCGCGCTGAATAGCGAGGCGAACGGCGCGGACCGACTCCGCGAACAATGATGTTGGCTCGTCCAGCACATACCGCATCAACGGTGGCTGCATAGCCGCCGGAAGTAGTTTCGCCGAGTTCGGATCGTATTGATCCAAATCCCGCCGACCACGTATCGCACGGCTGGCGAGTTCGCGCGGTCCAATTTGCGGCACAGCAGCCAGAGTCGGAACGCCGGTGACGTCTTCGGCTTGCCGAAGCGACTTCACCCGCCGGTCGAAATGGTCGACCATGAATGCTAGAATGCCCCCCAACCCAGCTCCCCCGACCAGCGCAAATGCAAGAATAAGCGCCGTCTTTGGAAACGAAGCGCTGATAGGAATATCCGCCTTGGAAACGATACGTGAATCAGGCAACTCGACGCTTTCCTGCGCGCTCGTTTCCTTGTACCTGGCGAGAAACGATGCATAGAGCGTTCGATTGGCATCCGCTTCGCGTTGAAGCTCGCGCAGTCTGACCTGGTCATTTCCGGACGCGTTCGAAACGCCTTTCAGATCATCGAGGCTCTTCTGCAGCGCATCTTCTCGCGAGTGCGCCACCTGCAGGGCCTGACGCGTACTTTCAAGAATACGTTGCACCTCTTCATTGATAAGTTTCTGCGTTTCTCGCTGCTGGGCCCTCGCATTGATCACCAGCGGATGTTGCGCCCCGAATTTGCTGGATAGGTCGGCCAGATTTTTTGCCACGTCCGCATATTGTGTCCGGAGCCGAGCGATGACGTCCGAAGACAAGGCCTGGCTCAACGTGCCGGGGTCGGCGTTCGTCCGCGCAATATTCTGTACTTGTTCGAATTTCGCGCGGGCCTCGGCAGTTTGAACGTGGGCTTCGATGAGTTTGTTATTCAGGTCGCCGAGCTGCTGATCGTTGATGGTAACGCCCTGCGCGACATTCAAATTGTGCCCGGCACGGTACTCCTCGACAGCTCGGTCGGAAGCAAGCACATGCGTCTTTAGATCTTCGATCTGCTTGTTAAACCAGGATGCGGCCGTCTTTTGAGTATCGTATCGGCCCCGTACCAATTCATAGAAATAAGAATCGGTAGTTGCATTTGCAATCTTCGCTGCCTTTTCCGGGCTTTCCGAGCTAACGTCGATATTGATGAGAAACGTCGTTGTCTCGCGCGTTACCTTCAATCGCTTTCGTAACAAGAAATCGAGCGTTGCAGCTTTTGCAACATCCTCCTCACTTTGCCCCGGCGCCAGCGTCGGAGGTGAGGTGAATAATCTCTTGATCGAGCCAAGTATGGTGGAATGCGGACCGAATTCGGGATCATGTGCCAGATTGAGGTCATTCACCACATGCTGCAACACGGCGACTGATTGAATGAGCGACACCTGGCTATTGATGGCCGAGTCGTCGGTAGCGGAATTGGACTGCGCCGATTGATTGTTATTGTTCTCGACAACGCTGCTGCGGTGCGGATCGACCAAGACCGTCGATGTCGCCGTATACAGCGGCGTTGTAATCAGGATGAAGATGATTGCCACGGAAAGTAGCGCAAACGTCGTTGCGACTATGATCCAACGGCGCCGGCGCAGAATTTGGGCAATGTGCCGCAAATCGACCGCATAGCTTCCTTGGCCACCGTCCGGCATGAACGGGACTTCCATCAAGGCTTTGCGATCGTGATAATCAGAAGTGGGCTGAAGCATTCAGGCCTACCACGTGCTTGCTGAAGTTGTCGTCTGGAACGTTGCTTTCACGTCGCGTGAATGCGTATCGGAACGAAAGAGAAACTACGTTGTTCAAAGCGTACTTAACCTGCGCGCCGGCCGCATAGACGTTGTCTTCGCGGGGCTGCCCCTGAAAGCGGTCTTTTTCGTAAGTGGCTGTGGTCGACACAATAACGTTCGGCCGAAATTCATAATCGACCCCCAGCTGCGCCGCACTCGCGAGAATGCCAGTTGCGCTGGTATCGGATGCGTCTGTCACTATTTGTTCAGCATTGAAGTGGACATCCACTTGCCGCGAGGGACTCCAAATCAGCATGGCCCGATAGGTCGGGCCTTCGATGTTGCCGATCGAGGACGCGAAGAAGTGTTGCCGCTGATAGCCTGCCGCAATTTCTCCTTTGATGAGTTGAGTGAACAGCAGATCAAATCCGGCAAGTGCGCGATACCCATACGACTCCAACGACTGCGTTGGCGTCCCACGCAAATCTCGCCAATTGCCCTCGACCGAAGTGAAAAATGCGGATTTTTCGGAAAACGCGTAGTCGGTCCTGCCGTGCGCCGTATAGATCGGCCCGTCGCGCGAATCCTGAGTGATAATCGAGCCATTCTGCGCTCGGGTCGACCCAAAATTGTAAGAGTCGATACGGGCGCCGAGCGAGGTCGTAACTCGGCCGAGTTCCTTTCGCAGTGTCAGGTCGCCTGAGACAACGCTGAAAGGTGTTGGCTCAACGGCGCCAGTCGGCGAGGTCAGCGAACCAACCCCCTCATGAAGGAATCCCACATTAAAGAGGCCCAATACCTGCGTGCTGTGATCGATATCGTAATGGGCAGTGCCCCCAAACGTCGCGTCGGTTTGGTTCAGGCCTGAATGATTGCTGTACACCGTGGATAGCGTCGATAGCTGAACATTAATCCCATGACGCTCCCACAAGCTGCTTCCCCGGAGATTCGCCCCAAGCACTGTAGCAACGTCACCTTGCTGGCCACTCGGGGAGGAAAACACATTGCTGTCATAGAAAGCTCCCGCCGACAGCGAGGGATTGAACATCCAATCGCCTGCTCGGATACCCCGCGCCGCGTATTCTGGGTGAAACCTGTTTTTGACTGGCGTGTCTTCAGGCGCCACCTCTTCTTCGCGCGCAGTCGGATCTCCCAATTGCGGCAGTGCCGTTGGTTCAAACACATGTTGAACGTTCCAAGGCGGCATCAAAATCTCCGGCGCCGGAATGACTTGCGCATCTGACCGAGAGGTCGAAGCGGCAAGCATTCCGGCGAATAGTGCCGGCCGCACCCAGAGACATTTCCTCAAACTCGACGGGTTCACTGACGCCAGCCCTATCGCATGCGATCACCGATTGGTCTTCGCCACGAGTTGGACCAGGAGGCCCGTTTTTTTATCACTCGTATCCACGGTCAGACTGACCGGGCAACACTCCTGCAAACGTTTAGAATCCTCTTACCGCAAAACGTTGCCGGAATTTCTGTTCTGTCAAAGTAAGTCGCCCGACGAAGACCGCGACGAACTTCCATACGATGACTGAACACGTGGAGCGATAAACCGTTCCCGCGTCGCACAATGGAACGTTTAGGCACGCACTTTCCGTTTCTCATCGACATGGCATTGAGCATTTCACAAACCTAAGAGTTGATTCGAATGTGAGCTGGAACGAGGTCAGAACATCCGTTCAGAAACGCGAATATTGTCGCCAGGAAATATCCGCTTTGGCACATCGAGCCTCACAACCTCCTGCGTTTGCCCACCTGCGTGTTGTAAGTAGATCGTGCTTTCGTCGGCGCGATAGGTCAGGCCGCCGGCAGTCGCGATAGCGTCCGCAACAGTGAGCCCAGGCTGAAACGAATAAACGCCGGCCTTCTTGACCTCTCCATAGATATAGAATGGCGCATATGAAGCGATCTCAATGTTGATGTTGGGATTTTGGGCAACACTGCCCTTCATGCGCGCTGCGATCGTTTTCTCAAGCTGGCTCGTCGTTAAACCGGCCGCCCTGATCTGGCCGACAAGCGGGAGCGATATGAAGCCAGCGCTATTGACCTCGTAGTCGCCTGTTAAATTTGCATCGTCGTAATCTCGTAGATGCACCTTGTCGCTTGGACCCAAAATGTATGGGCCGGCGGCCCCGCGCGGTGGTACGGGGCTGTCGTAACTCGATAGTGCAACATTTGTGGGGCCGTTTGCCGAGGCGCTGCATCCCGCCAGTGCTGCAGCTGCCAAAAGGCAAAGTACATTCGAACGTGGAAACATGAACGCGTCCCCCGATGCAAACTTTACGCTCGCAATTTCCGTGCCTAAGCCCGGCACGAAACACCCTTACGCTCACAAAGCGACGATCAGGGCGGTTGGTTCCGAGCTGATCAAAATATTTTCTATCGTAGGGGCTAAAAGTTTTTTCGGGCGGTATCTCAAAACCATTTTTTTTGAATTGCTGTGCCGCTTAAAGAAGCACACCGACCACAAATATAATCAAGATCCAGACAATTATATTGATAGCCAAAAAGCCGTTCCTCATCTGACGCGTAGAACAACGATCAGCAGCTTGATCGAGAAAACAATTCTTAAAATGAAGTCGAGTTGAGACTCGTCTCGCCACCATTTTTTCATCCAGACTGCTGGATTCACACTTTCGTCGAAATATCGCGACGGTGTGGGATGCTAAAGTCGCGGACCATCGTTCGTACATTGCGCGGCACGCAGTATCATTGCGCGGCAAGCAATATCGTTCCGGAAGTCGGCTGCCTTTTTAAAAGTCACTCTGCAAAAAAAATAATACATTTTTTGGGAGCCGAGCGTCTCAATGTTTTCACATTGTCGGCTACTCTGAAGTGCTAACATTGCAGGCAGTGCGAACTGCAAGTCTGGTTTTTCAGCGGAGTGCGCCAATGAGATTTGGCATCTCTGTCTTGTCTGGGCGGAGTGGTACATCAAACTTTGCGGCTTTCGTGTTCGCCTCGGCAGGGGAGCGATCACGACAGCACAAAACACACCGCGGTACGGCATCTCGTTGCCGCGCCCATACGGCTGCTCACGAGCCATCAATCGTGCTGCTGGCGGTAAAGCGGGCGGTTGACGTTATCGGCGCGAGCTTCGGCCTTCTGCTATTCGCCCCGCTTTTGATCGGCATAGCGATTGCGATCAAGATGACATCGCCAGGTCCGGTGTTTTTCCGGCAAAAGCGCTACGGCTATCACAACCGTCGTTTTTGGATTTACAAATTCCGAACCATGTTCACGCATCTCGGCGATCATCGGGGGACTCGCCAGACGACAAATGACGACCCACGTGTGACACCCATCGGACGCATTTTGCGAAAAACCAGCCTCGATGAGCTTCCACAGCTCATCAACGTTCTCAAAGGCGACATGTCGCTAGTGGGGCCGCGTCCGCACGTCCCGGGCATGCTCGCTGCAGGGTTGCTGTACGAGCAGTTCACGCCCTACTATTTCCAGCGGCATAATATACGCCCAGGCATTACGGGCTTGGCGCAGGTGTCCGGCTATCGTGGCAGCACCACGGTCCCGCTATCCGCGGTCGAACGCCTCGACCACGATTTGCAATATATCGAGAAATGGTCGCTCTGGCTCGATCTATCGATCATTGTGCGGACGATCATTCGGGAGTTTATCTCGGGCTCCGGCCACTGACGGAAGTGTTGTCAAGCCGGAGAAAATCATCGCGCTGATGCTACCAGGCCTGCGTTATCCCCGCTGCTGATCCAAAAGCTTTGGCAATTGCCCCGATCTTATGGGAATCCCCCACTAACCTTCATCCACAGCCGGAAGACGCGCTATCCGGGGGTTTAGGCCGTCAGCGCGTGTGGGGGCCCGCCTGCGCTGTGGATTTCTGAGTATATAGCGGTCAACTATATCAACCGGCACCTTGGGAGCGGCGCGCCCGCGCAACTATCGAGGGCAGTCAGGTTATAGTCCCGTCCGACCTAGTGGAATTCTTTCACTGAAAAGTCCATCCTTCCGTCTGCACCAGGACCGGATCATCTGTGACCAGCCTTCCGCCATCGGACCGCGTTCTGGCAGAGTCGCCACGCGCCATCAAACCGCGTAACCTCGCGCTTGGAATCGAACGTATTGGCTTTTTCGCCCTGTCACACCGCACGCTGTGTGCGCTCGCTTTCATCATCCTGAGCGCGATAGCAGCGGTCGGATTTGCGCGTGTGAAAGTTGATGACTCGCTGAGCCAGCTATTTCGATCCGACACCGAGGAATTTCGTACCTACGAAGAAGTCACGCGCCGATTTCCTTCAAACGAATTCGACATCCTCATCGTTATTGAGGGTGACCAATTACTCGAGCGGTCGTCACTTCAAAAGTTGCGGGATCTTGCGATCGACCTTCAGCTTATTGACGGCACCAGAGGCCTGATTTCGATATTTTCAGCCCGCGAACCCCCTGAAAACGGACAGATCCCCCCTCCTTTATTCCCGGACCCGTTGCCCGAGGGGGCTGAATACCAAACGCTTATCAATCGGGTGATGTCGAATGAAATCATCCACGACAAAATGCTGTCGCCCGACGGCAAGCTGACATTGATGGTCCTTGCATTGGACCCGACCGCCATAGGTCCGGATAGTCTCAATAAGATTGTCGACGAGGTTCGTAACGAAGTTAAAACTCAATTGGCGGGCACCGGCCTGAAAGGAGAGCTGTCCGGCGTGCCCGTGATGCAGCATGAAATTCGCAAAGCGATTCAGACCGATCGTCTTCTCTACAATTCGCTCGGGTTCGTAGTTGGTTGCCTGATTGCGATCATGTTTTTTCGCCGCTTCTCATTCATGATCATTGCCGCCGGGCCGCCGCTCATTGCCATTCTTCTTGCGCTGGGCGCGCTTGGATGGTTCGGCTTCAGCCTGAATATGTTTCTGAATGTGATGACGCCGCTCATTATGGTGATCAGCTTTTCCGACAGCATGCAAATCACCTTCGCTGCGCGTGATCGCCTGCTCGCAGGTGATGACAAAGTCGCCGCCTTTCGTAACGCACTTCTTATTGTCGGACCGGCTTGCGTCCTGACCCACGCGACCGCCGGCGTATCGTTTATTGCTTTGCAGTTTTCGTCGTCCGACCTCATTCGGACCTTCGGTGAGGCAGGCCTGGTCGCCGTCGCCGTCGCCCTGATTGCGGTTTTAATGGGCGTACCTTTGCTAGGTGTGCTGCTCATTCGCAACGAGACCGAATTTGTTGCCTCCGTCAAGAACATGGATACCGCATTAAACATCCTGCGGCGGCTCTGCGGCTGGATTGCAATTCGCATGGTCGCGCGGCCCGGACTCTATTCTGCGATAAGCCTGATCGTCGTCATCGCACTTTCGTTCGGTTACGCCCAACTTCAAGCGCGGTATCGGCTCGCCGACCAGGTGCCCGACCGTGAGCAGGCCGTTCGGGCCAGCAACCGGCTCGACGTCAAGCTGACCGGCGCTAATCCTTTCGACGTCTATATCCAATTCCCGAAAGGCGCATCTCTCTATTCGCCCGAAACGCTGGCGGTGATTGCCGAGGTTCATGCACTGCTGGAGCAGCAACCCGGGGTCGGCAACGTCTGGTCGCTGGACACACTAAGGCGTTGGCTTGCTGATAAGGTGCGCAAATCCGACGTCGACACGCTTAAACAATACGTCGACCTACTACCGCCTTACCTCACGCGTCGGTTCGTTTCAGCAGAACAGGACGCCGTCATTGTCAGTGGCCGCGTCCCGGATTCAGACGCGAGCCAATTGCTGCCGATTGTCGATCGGGCGGATCAACAACTAAACAGCATTCGGGCGAAATATCCCGGATATAAGATCGCCGTCACCGGTCTGTCGGTGATCTCGGCGCGCAACAGCGCACTCATGATCGACAAGCTAAGCAGAGGGCTGACGATTGAGATCGTTTTTGTGGCCGCATTTATCGGCCTCGCATTCTGGTCGCCGGTCGTCATGCTAATCAGCATATTGCCGGGATTGTTTCCCATCGTGCTTGCCGGAAGTTTGTTGCTGGTTTTGGGCCAAGGATTGCAATTCGCAAGTGTCATCGCTTTGACCGTGTCATTCGGCCTTGGACTTAGCGCGACCATTCACTTCCTCAACCGGCTGCAGATCGAAGATATCGACCCTGACCCTGCAGTCGGCGTGGAACGTGCGACGATTCTCGTCGGCCCGCCATTGATCCTGACCTCGGCCGTGCTGGCCTGCGGCCTAGCAATGACTGTTCTGTCCAGTCTACCTTCGCTGCGACTTTTCGGCTGGCTGAGTGCATTTGCAATGGTGGCCGCACTGATTGCCGACCTATTCATGTTGCGGCCGATTGCCACTTTCCTCAGCAAGATCGTGCGCCGAATATCCCATCGGTCTCTGCTAAGGTCGTCCGCCGAATAAGACTTCAGTGGCTAGATGCGCTTAAGCGAAAACGAAGCGCTCTTTATGCCGGCCTGGGCATCATGCGGTCGGATGACAACGGACTGGCGCCCACCGTGAGTGATTAATATCAGACTGGCCGCGAAAGAAGCGGCGGTGGCCACGACCTGGAAGCGGTCGCCCTCGGCCCTACCAGAAATCGATCCAGCGGCCATTCGAGTCGCTTCGCTCCACGTACCGCTAATTGCGCCAGCCGAGTAGTTCGCGCTGGCGCGCAAATCAAAATTGTAACTCGCGCTGGCACAGCGAATGTTGAGTTGGAGATTGTTTTGTTCGCGAAGTACATCGTAGGCCGCACGGCATCTGATTGTCTCATGGACGCCGTTGGATAACTCGATCGTGCCGGAGCCTGACCATTGACCTGCCAATCGAGCAAACGGTGTAGCGCTTTGCGCGGAACAAACTCCGATAATGCAAAGCGAAAATGCTAGGCCAAAACCGGCCGCGCTTATATACTTTAACAACTGTGACGGCACTGACATCTCTGAACTCAAGCAGCAGCCGCGCGCCAATATCACGTTAGATCTACCCTAATTCCCTATGGAACACGAAGCGCCAATCGCGGTTGTTTCGAAACCATGCACGAAAGTCAGGCATAAGACAATGCACGCCAGAATTTGCGCTGTCGTCCTCTCGACACAAATAATCAGTGGTACCGCCTTCGCGGTTGAAAACAACCAACCCGCGAATTCTCCTGGACTATTTCAGGGTACCGCGGAAGAGCAAGCAGCCTGCTCTCCGGACGCAACCAAATTCTGCCACGACGCCATCCCGGATACGTTTCGTGTTCTCGCGTGCTTACAGGATCACCGCAAGCAGCTCAGAAAGGTTTGCCTGAAAGTCCTCGAAGACCATGGCCAATAATTCGAAGCCGGGTTTTCAGGTTTCAACGGTCCCGCCTTATTCACCGCCGACGCACGATCATCGGTAGGCCGCCCTTCGGCCGCAAAGTCACCTTCAGGACCGGCCATGCAACGTGTCCGGGAACCAACTCAAGCGTGAAATGGCGCATGATCGCGGCTACAAAAATTGAAGCTTCCTGAATAGCGAAGGCGGCACCGATGCAAATGCGCGGCCCGACACCGAAGGGAAGGTAGGAGTAGCGGTCGATCGCATTACGCGCATCGCCGAGGAAACGGTTCGGATCGAAGCTATTTGGCATCGTCCATAGCGCACGGTGACGGTGCAGCACATATGGCGCGATAACGATCATGGTGCCCGGCTTGATCGCTTCACCAGCAAGCTCGTCGGGTCCAATCGCTGCGCGGCTGATGGCTGCGATCGGCGGATAAAGCCGATTGGTCTCGTCGATCACAGCCCTGGTCTCGACCAGGCGATCAGCAAGAGTATCCGTTGCGCCTCCGAATTCGCGGTCGGCTTCGGCGTGGACGCGTTCTCTCCATTGACTCGATTGCGACAGCAAAAAAAGCGCCCAAGTGATGCAATTGGCCGTCGTCTCGTGCCCTGCCGCAATAAACGTCAGAATATTCGCACGGATTTCGGACCCTGAAAGCGGTGCTCCCGTTTCCGGATCGGTGGCCTTAAGGAGAAACGTGAGGATGTCACGGGGCATATTATTCGGGTCGCTGGCAATGCGCTCACGGCGCGCTGAAATAATGGCGTCGATAGCAGACTGAAAAACGCGGAGCATCGGCCGCAATTTCCAGCGTCCGGGTCTCGGCACAAAATCCGGCATCCCCAACATGTCGAAAGGATCGATTCGTCCGACAATCTCGAAGTAGTTTTTCATCGCCAAGCGAATATCTTCCGGCGCTCGCCCAAGCCCATCGGAAAAAATGGTTCGCTCCAGGACTTCCAGCGTGACGTGGGTGGCCTCTACCGCCAAATTTGTGGCCTCGCCTTCACGCCGTGCAAGCCGTTCAACCAATCTATTGGCCACATCGACCATCGCTGCAGAAAAATTCGTCACCGTCTTACGTGCGAAAAGCGGCGCCAGCGCTCGCCTTTGCGTCCGCCATTGGTGCCCCTCTACTGTCAGGAGTCCGCCCGTGAGGCCTGCCGACAACACGCGCCTTTGAAGCCAGTCCTTCCGGTAGTTGTCGGTATTTTCGAGCAGAACGCGGCGGATCGCAGCTGGATCGCTTACCACCGCGACCCTCCCAATCGACATGCCGCTGACGACGATTGGCTCGTTGAAATGTGCCGCTGTCCACGCCTCGATCGGGTTGTTGGCTAGTACACGCAGCAACGAGACCGGGCCTAAGGCTTGCGCGCGCGGAGCCGGTGCCGGCGGATTGAGCTCGGCGGGAAAATCGAGCACGATGAACCCCATTTCAACAATACGCGATCGTGAAAAACGCAGCTTGATAAAAGTTTCCTGCCTAACCGCCAGCCCGGTTCTAAGTTCCACCACATTGTAATCTGATTGCGGTAAACAAAGGAACCATGCGTGATTTCATCTATTTCAAACGTTAGTTATATGTCTCCCTGAGATCAAAGGTGTCCGCCCACATGCTGTCGCGAACCTGCATAACATTTATGACTTGGCTGATTGCGAGCGTCGCTGTCGCACAACCCGCCCGCGTTTCCGCTCCGGCCCCGATCGGAGAGTGGCTTGTGGCCAAGCAGGTCGCGCGCATCAAAATCATAGACTGCGAGGGCCGTTTGTGGGGCGTCGTGGCATGGGAAGCCAAGCCCGGCGGCCTTGACAGCAAAAACCCCGATCCTGCTCTGCGATCTCGACCTACGTTGGGGATGCCAATTCTTCTCGGCATGGCACAAACCAAAACAAACCAATGGGACGGGCAGATTTATAATTCACAAGACGGTCATACTTATTCCGCCAACGTCAGCCTGATGGATCCGAACACATTGCGTGTTCAGGGGTGTTTTCTCGGGTTCTTATGCGGCGGCGAAAATTGGACGCGCGTTGAGGCACAAGACACGCTCGGTTCTGCTCCGACGGCCACCGCGCCAAAGGCGGCTAGCGCGCCAAAGCCGAACAACCGCAAGACAGCGGCCAACTCGCCTGCGCCGACCGATGACTTTTGCTCAAGGATTCCTGGAGCGACGGGGCTTACCCATGAGCGCGGGCTGAAATAACACTGCTGCCGCCAATGTACATACTAGCGATAGCGCCAGCAGCTTGCCCATACTCGATGTGCCAGGATGCCGCGATAGCCACAGGCTTCCAAAAGCGGTTGCCGTCGTCAAAGCGCTCCAAATCACCGCGCGGGTCAGGCTCGATTGGAGGAGGTTTGTGCGGCCCGAGCGCCATGCCATGATGTAATAAATTTTGAAAGCGACGCCAACGCCCAACAGCAATGGCAGTGCGATAATGTTGGCAAAATTGAGCGGCATGCCAATCAATACGCAAATTTCGAGTGTGACGACGCCCGCCAGCAAAAGCGGCACAAGCGTTAGTAACACATCGCCGAACCGGCCCAGGACAATCCAAAGCAGAATTGCAATTGCTACTAACGCATAGAACCCTGCCTCAAAGAACGCCGTGACAACTGTATGGCTTGACTCGAGGATCGAAACCGGACCGCCCGTGGCGTTGGGATAAGCAGCAAGGATCGTCCGAGCGAACGACCGCAACACCTCGGTGTCATTGGTATTGCCTTTAGGCGCCACTTCAACCCGAGCGCGACCGTCGGATGCTACCCACTGACTCTTGATCGCCTGCGGCAGGTTTTCTCTCGTGACCAGTTCAGCACTCAAAAAGCCGCGCAGCTGAGCAAGCGCCGTTTCGAGCGGCACCTCGAAGGCTGCTTGCGCACGCATCCGTGCCGCCTCATCCGCCTGGGCCAATTTCACCGCATCGGCGGCCAATCGTTTCGCTGACTCCGCGCCCGGCCCTTGAGCATTCCCAGCGATTTTGTTGAGCTGATCGGCCATACCGTTCAAAGCCGCGATATTTTCGGCGTCGCTTGGTGGCTTGCTGGATGCGGGCTGCTGTAGCGCTTGCCCGAGGCGCCGGCCCAAATCTCGAATCAGGACCAGCTTTTTATCCTGATCCGGCGGCACAAAACCAAGAAGTGTCATCGCCTCCAATACCTGCGGAAGTTTCCGCACTTTTTCGGCCGCCGTCGAAGCGTCGTCGAGCGAGGGAGTCACGATGTTAGCCGAGTTGATACCAACCCGGGGGTCGCCGCCGAGATCAAGCAAAGTCGAAATCGACTCCGTTTGGGTGCTGCGTAAGTGAATAGGATCGAAATCGAACGTAAGAAAATAGAGTAAGGGCGATCCCAGAACTGCGACAGCTAACGTGCTGACGATAACGGGCACACGGTACTCCTGAAGAAAGCGGTCTATCGGCGCGAGTGCTTGATAACCAATTTCATCCGGCTCACCTGGTGGATTGAGCACACTGATAAGTGCCGGCAACAGTGTGATACTTGTGCCATAGGCGATCAGCATTCCTGCGCCAGCGATTTGCCCCAGTTCGGAAACACCGCGATAATCGGTAGGAAGAAACGACAGAAAGCCGGCTGCCACCGCGGCAGCTGCAAGCGTCAACGGTACGCCGATTTTTTCTGCGGCCTTGGTGAGTGCCATGTGTAATTTCGGGACGTCGTGACGCTCGGCGCGATAGCGAACTGAAAACTGAATAGCAAAATCGACACCGAGGCCAACAAATAGGACAGCGAATGCAACCGATATCATGTTGAGCGCACCGACTATCATCAGGCCGAGCGCAGACGTGATTGCCAAACCCACAAACAAATTGATGAATACCGCAGCAATAATGCGCGTGGATTTCAAAGCCAGCCACAAAATCGTCATCACAATGACAATCGTGCCGATCCCGTTGATAAGAGCGCCATCCTGGACGGTTGCAAATTCTTCATCCGCAATCGGCACTGAGCCGGTCAGCCGCACCCGGGCCTGATATTTTTGTGCCAGTTGCAGATCGGATGCGGCTTGGCGAATGGCCTGACTCGCAACCTCGCCGGGCTGGAGCGCCGCAAAATTCAGTACCGGGCGAACTTCAATAAGACGGCGGGTATCGTTGCTGCCAGTTTGCTGGCCATTCAACATGGCCTGCCATGAGAAGGAGGCGGGACGGCCAGCCAGCGCATCCTCCACGGTCGTAGCGGCCATCGACAATGGCCGGGCCATGGCATCAAGCGTGACCATGTGATTCTGAACGCCGACGAGACCGAGCGAGAGAGCCCGGGTGAGTCCACGAAGACTGCGATCGCCGGCAAGGGTCCCGATCAGCGGGGCGGCCTGCCCTAAGCCTTTCGTCGAATTCGCGACATCTTCTGTGGATTGAAACAACAAGCCGTTGCGGGCGAAAAATTCGCTACCACCGATATCCTCGACTGCGCGGAACAACTGGGGCTGGGTCCTCAACCGTTCGGCTAATTCGCTACCGGCGCGAGACGAAAATTCCGCGATTGGAGCGTCCACGACGACCAACATCGAGCCGAAATGGCCCGGAAAAGCATTTTCCAAATCGGCTTCGCGCTTGCGCCAATCGAGATCGGGGGAAATAAGCTTGTTGATATCTGTATTTATGGCGAAATGCTCGGCCGAATAAACCGCAGCACCAACTGCGCCAATCAGCGCTAAAGTAATGATCGGCCAAGGGAATCGGGTACAAAACCTGACTACGGCGGTAACGATAGACGCTAGCATAACTGGTACCGCCTTCTTAGGTAGGTTAAGTGGTCGCCAAATACCCTTTCACGCAATAGTATTTGCGCGGAACTTTTGTAAGTGTCCTTGATTGACCCTAACTGAGAGACTTCATGACAGAATCGGCAAAGCTCGTATGGGGCGACAGAAAATTTACCGAGAGGTTTTGCCAAGGGCACAAGCGCCTCCGAGTGGGTGGGGAAGGTAATTAAAGCATGACGGCGCCCAACGATGATTTCGTAACAAATTCCAGCACCAATGTTCTCGACTCGATCAAGAGCCCGGCGGATCTGCGAGGTATCAATGCGCAGCACCTGCAGCAGGTTGCCGACGAATTGCGCGCCGAGACCATCAATGCGGTCGCCGTTACCGGTGGTCACCTGGGAGCAAGCCTCGGCGTCATCGAACTGACGGTCGCATTGCATTACGTCTTTGATACGCCGAATGACAAATTAATTTGGGACGTGGGGCATCAAGCCTATCCACACAAAATCCTGACTGGCCGCAGGGACCGAATCAGGACGTTGCGAACAGGCGGGGGCTTGTCCGGTTTTACGAAGCGGTCGGAAAGTGAATACGACTGCTTTGGTGCGGCGCATTCGTCTACGTCCATATCGGCCGGTTTAGGCATGGCGGTTGCTCGCGACCTTGCCGGACAGAATCACAACGTAATTTGCGTGATCGGCGACGGTGCGATCTCTGCGGGGATGGCCTATGAAGCCATGAATAACGCCGGCGCAATGAACCGGCGCTTGGTTGTAATTCTGAATGACAACGAGATGTCGATCGCACCCCCGGTGGGTGCTATGTCGAATTATCTCACGCGATTGCTGTCGAGCCCGATGTACATGTCCCTACGGGGACTCGGCAAACAGGTCGTCGATCACTTGCCGCAATTCTTCAAGGAAAAGGCTTCGCTCGCCGAAGAACTGGCGCGCGGCTTTGTCACAGGCGGAACCTTGTTCGAAGAGCTCGGCTTTTATTACGTCGGCATTATCGACGGTCACGATCTCGAACAGCTCATTCCAGTTCTGGAAAATGTTCGCGACGCCGACAATGGCCCCTTCCTCGTGCACGTGCGCACGCAAAAGGGCAAAGGCTACGCACCTGCTGAAGCCTCAAAAGACAGGTACCATGGCGTCGTCAAATTCGACGTCTCCACGGGAAAACAGCACAAAGCGGCCTCGAACGCTCCGTCTTACACCAAGGTGTTTGGCGAGAGCCTGGTGAAGGAAGCGAAGAAAGACGACAAGATCGTCGCGATTACTGCGGCAATGCCGGGCGGCACTGGCGTCGACATTTTTGCAAAGTCGTTCCCGGATCGCGCCTTCGATGTAGGCATTGCCGAGCAGCATGGGGTCACCTTCGCTGCTGGCCTAGCGACGCAAGGCTATAGGCCGTTTGTTGCGATCTACTCGACTTTCCTGCAGCGCGCCTACGACCAGGTCGTGCACGACGTGGCGATCCAAAAGCTGCCCGTCCGCTTTATCCTTGACCGTGCCGGGCTGGTTGGCGCCGACGGCCCCACCCATGCGGGGTCCTTTGACCTTGCTTATCTGGGCTGTCTGCCCGGGTTCGTGATTATGGCCGCGGCCGATGAGGCTGAGCTCGTTCACATGGTGGCCACCGCCGCTGCGATAGACGACTGCCCGTCAGCCATACGCTACCCGCGCGGCGATGGCGTTGGCGTCGTAATGCCGGAAGTTGGTGTGCCCCTCGAAATCGGCAAAGGCCGCATCATTTCGCAAGGCAATACTGTCGCCCTCCTCTCACTCGGGACACGGCTTGGCGAATGCACCAAAGCGGCTGAAACGCTCACGGCGCACGGCATCTCGACGACCGTCGCCGACGCACGTTTTGCCAAGCCGATCGATCGCGAGCTCATCCTGCGGCTGGCACGCGAGCATGAGCTGCTCATCACGATCGAGGAAGGCGCCATCGGTGGCTTCGCCGCGCAGGTGATGCAATTGCTCAGCGACACGGGCGCGCTTGAACGATCCGGCTTTAAGGTCCGCAACATGGTGCTACCGGACGTCTTTATCGATCACGACAGCCCGCCGGCGATGTATGCCAAGGCCGGGCTCGACGCGAACGGAATCGTCAATAAAGTCTTCGGTGTTTTCGGAGCCCGTCACGCACCAGAATTGCAGCCCGCCGAAATCGAGTTTCTCGCCGAGCGAGCGCGAAACCGCCGACAAGCCAAGTCGCTGAACGGGCACTCTAAGGGGTCAGCAGGATGAAGGTTATTCTGGCGAAACCGCGCGGTTTCTGCGCCGGTGTCGTGCGCGCGATTGAAATCGTCGAGCGCGCGCTCGATAAGTACGGCCCGCCGGTCTATGTGCGGCACGAAATCGTACACAACAAATGGGTGGTCGACGCGCTGAAGGCGCGCGGCGCTCGTTTTGTGGAGGAGCTTTCCGAGGTCCCGCCCGACGCAATTACGATCTTCAGTGCTCATGGCGTAGCCAAGAAAGTCCAGGAGGAGGCCACCGAGCGCGGTCTGCGTGTGCTAAACGCAACCTGCCCGCTCGTGTCGAAAGTGCACGCCCAGGGTCGCCACTATCTGCGCAACGGGCGCACGGTGATCCTGATCGGCCACGCAGGCCACCCTGAAGTGGAAGGCACGCTAGGGCAGATTCCCGGACCCGTGATACTTGTCCAGACCGAAGCCGACGTGAGCGGGCTCGACCTGCCTGACGACACGCCGATCGCCTACGTGACGCAGACCACGCTCAGCGTCGACGACACGAAAGGGATCATCGCAGCGCTGTTCCGCCGCTTCAAAGACGTGGTCGGACCGGGCACCCAGGACATCTGTTACGCGACACAGAACCGCCAAACTGCCCTGCTCGAGTTAACCAAGCTGGTTGACGTGATTTTCGTGGTTGGCGCCAAAAACAGCTCAAACTCGAATCGCCTGCGTGAAATCGGTGTAGAAGCCGGTGTTCCCACACACTTAATTGCCAATGGCAGTGAAATAAAATCAGAGTGGTTGCACAACGTCGAGGTTGTTGGCATTACGGCGGGCGCCTCGGCGCCGGAAGTCATGGTACGCGACGTCATCAATGCGTTGCGTACGATCGAGCCGGTGGAGGTTTTCACCCTGCCCGGCCAGGATGAACACATTGAATTTAGGGTACCGGTCGAGCTACTCGACGTGACCGGCGCTCAGCAAATAAGCAAGGATAACGATCTTGGGCATTCCTCTCCTTCAGAAGCTGTTTGTAGGTAGCTACGTCGTCCGTCAGCGCATGACCGGTCGCAAGCGCTATCCGCTTGTGCTCATGCTTGAACCGTTGTTTCGGTGCAACCTCGCTTGCGCGGGCTGCGGCAAGATCGACTATCCCGATCCGATACTGCACCAAAACATGTCGGTGAAAGACGCTCTGCACGCGGTCGATGAGTGCGGCGCGCCGGTGGTATCGATCGCGGGCGGCGAGCCGTTGCTGCACAAAGAGCTACCTGAAATTGTTCGCGGCATCGTTGCACGGAAAAAATTTGTTTACCTGTGCACCAACGCTCTGCTGATGGACAAGAAACTTTCGCAGTACGAGCCGAGCACCTTCTTCACCTGGTCCGTACATCTCGACGGTGACAAGGAAATGCATGACCATTCGGTCTGCCAACCGGGCACGTACGACCGTGCGGTGACGGCGATCAAGCATGCCAAGGAACGCGGCTTCCGCGTCAATATCAATTGCACTTTGTTCAACACGGCGCAGGCCGACCGCGTTGCCGCGTTCTTTGACACCGTCACCGAATTGGGTATCGACGGCATCACGGTGTCGCCTGGTTACGCCTATGAGCGCGCACCCGATCAACAGCACTTCCTCAACCGCGGCAAGACAAAGCAGCTGTTCCGCGATGTGTTCAAACGCGGACCGAGCAATGGCAAGTGGTCATTCAGCCAGTCCACTATGTTTCTCGACTTCCTCGCCGGTAACCAGAGTTACCACTGCACGCCATGGGGCAATCCGACGCGCACCATCTTCGGCTGGCAGAAGCCCTGCTACCTGCTCGGCGAGGGCTACGCGCCGACATTCGACGAGTTGATGAACGGGACCGACTGGGACGCTTACGGCACCGGCAATTACGAGAAATGCGCCGACTGCATGGTGCATTCTGGGTACGAAGCGTCTGCGGTTCAAGATGCCGTCGCCCACCCTCTTAAGGCATTAGGCGTGAGCCTCCGTGGCGTCCGCACCGAAGGCGAAATGACCCCTGAGATCTCACTTGATCGCCAGAGGCCCGCGCAATTCGTGTTTTCAAAGCATGTCGAGCAAAAACTGGAAGAAATTCGGCAAACGAAGGAAAAAGCCGAATTGGTCGGGGCTCCCTGACGGAATAAGTTTGGGCTCGGGTGGAGCTCAATGGAACTTCAGGCCTGAATAGCCAGTTGTGTACGCAGCCACCGAGCAACCGGTGGCGACGGCCAACAGGATTCGGCCATGCGCGGACGTACCACCCTCCTTCTCGCGATTCTGAGCGTCGCTGTCCCGGTCCATGAAACGGCCCATGCGCAGCTATCCCCGCAAGGCCTCGTCGGCGGCTTAACACGTCCTCTTCGCCAGATGCTTGGCCATCTTGGACATTTTCCCCGGGGGTACCGCCATCGCGCGGCAAACGCCGAATCCACCGGTGCGGCCGCCGAACCAACGAACGAGCCAGCGCCGGTCGTTGCTCCTCGCCTTGGCTGGGTAGGCCCTCCTGCCTGGCCGACTGCCTTTGAGGATGTGCTCGGCTTTACCTTATGGGCAGATGATTACGCACAGCGACTACACAGCCGCGGCTTTGACGTGATTGCGGACACGATAAGCGGCCATTTTGAAGTGCCCCGCTCGGCTGCTCGTACGGTTACCACAGGCACCGCGGCCAATGACGCCAACAATTCTATAGATCGTTGCGGCGACACGTCGAACACGCAAGCCAATTGGCCGGCCGTTCGCATTGAGCAGATGTTGCAATTGTCGGATGCCCAACATGAGGCGCTTGAGAAATTGCAAGCCACGGCAGGTCAGTCGGCAAAAAACATAAGAGCAGATTGCCGCGATCCGAGTGCGTTGGCGTCTCCCGACCGGCTGAGGGCATTAGTCCAAACGCTTTGGGTCGTGCGTGATGCCGGGATTTCCATGCGTGCGCCGCTCAAGAACTTCAATGACGCGCTTACGAGCACGCAGAAGACCAGTTTTGCCGAATACCGGTCGCAAAATAGCGCCCCGCCTGACCCTAAAACCACAAACAGCGAAACAAACAAGCAATTACAGGCCTGCGCGATGCAAAACGCCGAAAAGGCGGAGCGCATGGCCAAAGAAATTGAAATGAGAGTCCGTCCAACGAAGGATCAAGCTACAAGCTACGAAAATTTCCACAAGGTATCGGCGGATATGGCGAAGCTTCTGATTGCATCTTGCGCTCAGCCGGTCCCCGCCGACCCCATGGCACGACTCGATAGCGCGAACGACCAGCTCACCGCTATGAACTACGCGGCGACGACCGTTCAAATTGCATTCGACGATTTTTACGGCAAGCTGAACAACGAACAAAAGGCACGCTTCGCTCCATTTAGCCGCTGACAATTACATACCAAAAGATACGCTAGAGGCATTGCCGACTCTCAAGTTGCGATAGCGCGCGAGCGCCCACAACGGGAAAAATTTTCGGTACCCGTGATAACGCAAATAGAACACGCGCGGAAATCCGGTCGCCGTGTACCGTCCCTCATCCCAAAAGCCGAATTCAGTTTGCGTTTGTGAAAGGTATTGCACGCCACGCGCCACTGCTGGGTGGTTTATCTCTCCGCTAGCCATAAGGCCAAGGAGAGCCCACGCGGTCTGCGACGCCGTACTGGCTGTGGGTTCGTGGCCATGGTAGTCGAGCTTGTAGCTTGTGCCATCTTCGCCCCAGCCGCCGTCTGTATTTTGAATAGAAACAAGCCAATTTACGGCTTTGCGCATTTCCGGCGAGTCGTGATTAATGCCGCAAGCATTGAGCGCACAGAGAGACGACCAGGTTCCATATATATAATTTAGGCCCCAACGCCCAAACCAGCTTCCGTCTGAAGTCTGCGTGCGTTTGAGGTATTCGACACCGCGCGCGAGGGAATCGCTTCGATCTGGAGTCTCGCCAAGTTGCGCCAACATTGAAACGCAGCGCGCCGTCACATCTTCTGTGGGCGGATCGATGAGCGCGCCATGATCGGCGAAGGGGATATTGTTGAGATAGTCGTAAACATTATCGACATCGAACGCCGCCCATCCACCATTGTGGCTCTGCAGACCTTTCACCCATTCCGCGCCCCGTTCAATTGCATGATCATAGTGGTCACCGGCTCCCTCCCGGCGCGCCCTGTCCATCGCCATGACAATAACTGCAGTGTCATCGAGGTCGGGATAATGCGGGTTAGCATACTGGAAAGCCCATCCGCCCGGCCGCACGTGCGGCCGCCGCGTGGCCCAGTCACCGACCGTGTCAAACACTTGCAGTGGCAACAGCCAGTCGAGCCCGCGACAGGCGCCAGCACGTGCCTCTTTGTTTCCCATTTCCAACAATACATGGCAGGTGAGCGCAGTATCCCACACGGGTGATACGCAGGGCTGGCAATAAGCTTCGCTTTGCCCGACGACCAGCAATTTTTCGATGGATCCGCGTGCAATCGCGGCGTTTTTCTTATCGCCCAGCACATCGAACATCATCGTGGCATTAGCCATCGCCGGAAAGATGGCACCGAGCCCATCCTCACCGTTGAGCCGTTCTGTGACGAAGGCCACAGCTCGATCGATCGCGCGCCGACGCACGTTGCCCGGAATTAGCTTAACGGCGGGCCGGAGCACAATGTCGAGGCCGCGGAACAGCGCAAACCATATCCAGCGCTGATGTGGGGCCTTCGCCGCAGGGCCGGTCGATTGCGGAGATTCAACAAACAGCTCGTCAATCCTCACGCCGAGACTATTTTTTGCCAAGGGGCGCAAGGCCTGCAAAACCAACAACGGCACGAGCACAGTGCGCGCCCAGTAGGACACCTTCGACAAGTGGAATGGAAACCAGCGCGGCAGCAGCATGATTTCAACCGGCATTTCGGGAACGCTAAGCCACCGCAATATGCCGAAGAGCGACAGGAGCACGCGCGTAAACACGTTGCAGTGAACCGCGCCACCGTGCGATAGAATTGCCTCGCGTGCGCGAGACATGTGCGGAGCATCAGGGCGATCCCCGATCATCTTGAGCGCAAAATAGGCCTTCACGCTTGCGCTCATATCGAAATCGCCATCGTGAAATAAGGCCCAACCTCCGTGTCCACCTTGAATGCGTCGGAGGTAGACGGCAATTTTCTGCTCAAGGGCCTTGTCAATCGGCTCGCCGCGATAGTGGCGCAACAACACATATTCCGAGGGAATCGTCGCGTCGGCTTCGAGCTCGAATACCCAATGGCCATTGCCTTGTTGGCATCCGAGAAGGGCCTGGGCCGCACTATCGACCGCGCGGCTGATCAGCTGTGGGGAAGAACGCGATTCCTCCAAGAGCGTCATGCGGCAGCCATTAATCGCTGACTCACAAGATCTGCGGCCCGATAACCCGAGCGGACCGCGCTTTCGATCGTTGCCGGCAAGCCGGTCGCAGTCCAGTCGCCAGCGAGAAATAAGTTATTCCAATTCGTCTCGGCCGCAGGACGCAGCGCATTTTGTTCAGGCGTGGCGGCAAATGTCGCGCGCCTTTCACGAACGATCTGCCACAGCGGTAAAGCCTCAGACAGGCCAGCGACCTTCGCGACCTCGCGCCAAATGAGCTGCGCCAACTCCGCGCGCGGAATGTCAAACCATTTGTCGCCGCTACTGATCGTTATGGAAATGCGGCCGGGCAACGCGAAAATCCACTCGCACGTCCCATTAATGACCCCTAGCATTGGCGGCAGGTTTGCGGGTGGATCGATGCGGAAATGGGCATTCACAATTCCGCGAAACGCCGAAGGCGCCACGAGGCCAGGCAACAGGTTTGCCGCCACGTAGGGAGGAACTGCGAGGATGACTGAATCGCTTTCATCAAGATCGATGCTCTGCTTCGCAAATCGAACTTGTGACACGCGACCATTCGCAAAACGCAGCGCTATGAGCTCATCCTGAAATGCAACCGAGACGCCGCGGCTCTGCAGGTAGGAAATCGCAGGTTCGACAAATACGGTTCCCAATCCGTCGCGGGCTATCAAAGGGCGACAGGCTTGGCCACCGAGGGCAAGCGTTTCTCGGATAAGCGCACCGGCAAGCTTGGCCGATCCGTCTCGCGGCGAGATATTGAGCGCGGCAAGCAACAAAGGCTCGAGAAAGCGTTCATAGATAGGACCCGAGCAATTGATGACCTTATCGATTGGTTTGTCTGTCGAAGTCCAGGCGAGACGCGCGAGTGGCAAGTAGTCGACGACATTTGTTTGTGGCACCCGGCGGTCTTTGTCGAATACCCACCATGGAAACCTGCTGTCACCGAAGTGCAGGGTCCATTGCTCGCGGCTTGGAAGGTCAATGAAAGTAAACTCTGCCTCGGCTGGCCCGCGCAAACCTGATTTGGAGCCGATCGTTTCTGCAAACGACAGCGCGGCATGATTTCCCGACAGCAGTAAATGTGTGCCGTTGTCGATTACCATGTCCGTACTCTGGTCGTAGTACGAGCGGCAACGGCCCCCGGCCTGGGCGGTCGCCTCATGCAAGGCAACCGCGCGCCGCGACCCGGCCAGCCGCACGGCGGCGGACAGCCCCGCCAAACCCGCTCCAATAATGTGTACGGTACCGGCGTTAGACGAAGACATGCCGTAAAACGACCCATAACAAACGGGATTTGGTCATACGGACGCGATTTCGCGGCCGCGACCAGCCGCGCGATACCATGTCTTCGAGCATCTGGCGATACACCGCACCCATAATTTTGGGCGCACGCACAACCTTACGCGGGCAGCGAGACATGATCTCGCTAGCCGTTGCGAAATGCCCGCGTGCCCGCTCGATAATGAATGCACACGCAGTGCCGATGTTAGAATTCAATGCAACCGCCCCCGGATCGCAGGTTTCGATATTGGCGAGAGCCAAGGCCTCCTGCGGTAAATACAGGCGCCCTACGGCGGAGTCTTCGTCGATATCGCGTAAAATATTGGTAAGCTGCAGAGCGCGGCCAAGATGGTGCGCGAGCGCCTTCCCATCGACATCGTTCATGCCAAAAACGCGCACGCTCAAGCGACCAACCGCACACGCAACACGGTCGCAATAAAGCTCAAGCTCCTTGAGGCTAGGACCTTGGATATCTGCCCTGGCATCCATTTCAACGCCATCGATAACCGCGAGGAAATCGTCCTTGCGCATGTCGTAGCGAGAAATTGCATGAGCAAGGCGCTCAAGCCCAGGCGGAATACGCCCAGAATAGAGCGCATCAATGTCCTGCCGCCACACTGACAGTTCCGCCAGCCGCTTCTCGCGCGGCGCATCGTTGTCGGCGATGTCATCAACGTCCCGGCAGAACGAATAGACCTCAAACATCGCTTCTCTTTGATCGCGCTTCAGGATACGCATCGCGAGGTAGAAAGAGCTGCTGTTTGCGCGGGTGGCGGCTTGCGAAGCCCCGCTCGTCAGATGAGGATTTTGAACGTTCATGGCGTTTGATACCGATGCGCCGGCACCACCGTTCGGGCCACCCGGCTCAGGAGCGCCCTCGCAGTGCCGCTTGCAGCCGTTACCGCCGCTTCAGTCTTAGTGAGATGAACGCTTTCACTAAGCGGATCGCGAACACTTAATATCGTCAGCAAACGGATCGCCAACGATTGGATAACTGAGATTTCAAGGCTCAACCGCGTATCGCCTACGTTCGGTGCAAGTCCACGGCTCTCTTGTAGCAAGGCTCCGGTGTGCGCCACCAGACCCTGGATACATTGCCTGAGGGCCGGCCCTGCTCGCGCTTCCCCAAGCGCTTCGACACCAATCCCTTGCGCAGACAGTGCGTCGAGCGGGATGTAAACGCGGTCGAGTTGACGGTAGTCCGTCGCGCAATCCTGCAGGTGGTTGATGATTTGCAATGCCGCACAAAGAGCATCGGATGCAGGCCATGTGTCCTTCGACTCGCCATGCACATCAAGCACGAAGCGGCCGACGGGCATTGCCGAACGCGAGCAATAGTCGATCAAATCATCCCAATCGGCGTAACGAAGTTTCGTTGCATCTTGTCGAAACGCACTTAACAGGTCTTGCGCATGACGCGCAGAAAGTCCGCACCTTTGCAAGGTCTCACGCAGTGCAATTCCCACCGGCTCTTCGTCGTTTGCGCCGAGCAAGGTTGCTTCAAGATGGTCGAGTCGGGCGATTTTTTCAGCGCTGGCCAACGCGGCGTGATCGGCGATGTCGTCGGCGACGCGGACGAATTCATAAAACGCCAAAATGGCAGGCCGGTACTGCGGTTTGATCAGCCAGGATGCGACTGGAAAATTCTCGTCACCCGAACCCTTGCCGGACCGAAGTTCCGCGCTGGAGATCATTGCAAACTTGGCGCGTCAATATGAACGCGCCCCTTCCATTGGCCCCCGCGCCGCCGCAGAAACTGATAGGCCGAATTAAGTGTGTAATAAAGATAAAGCAATGCAATTCCTGGAAGCGCAATGCTCCAAAGCGGCGATATCCGGTAGAACCGCAGCGTCGGTATGAACGACAAGGCCATCATCAGCCAAGTTAGCAAACCTAAATAGCGCGGCAGACCTGTGGAAAAAAGGGAAAGCAGCGGTGGGACGATAAAGGTTATCGCCATTCCGATGACCGTTGCAGCCAGCAGAAATGGTGAATAACGAAGCTGAGCATAAGCGGACCGTGAAATCATCTGTCTGACGTCCGATAAAGTGTCATATGGGCGTATGCTACGGCTCCGCTCGGTAAGCCCAAGCCAAATCGGACCAATCTTTTTCAATTTTGCAGCTAATGAACAGTCGTCGATCAAGGCGCCGCGAATGCTTGCAACGCCGCCAGCGGTTGCGAGAGCGTCCGCACGGATAAGCATGCAGCCGCCCGCTGCTGCCGCGACGCGCGATTCAGGCCGACAGACCCACGGGAACGGAAAAAGCATTTGGAAAAAATAGATAAACGCCGGAACGTGACTACGTTCGGCGCGGCTCTCGCAACGCAGTTTTGCCATGAACGATGTGAGGACGTATCGGCCAGTTAGCGCCCGCTCCACCAGCCAAGAAAGCGTATCCTGTGCATGTACGATATCGGCGTCGGTAAGCAGAAAATACTCAGGCTGTGATGCTTCGGCGGCAGCGATACCTTGATTGAGTGCCCAGAGTTTTCCGGTCCATCCACCCGAAACTCCCTCGCTCCTGATCACTTTCAGCCGACCATCGGGGACAGCAGCAGCCGCGCGCGCCGCAATTTCTGCGGTCTGGTCGCTGCTATCGTCGTCAACGACGACGACTTTAAACAGGCCGAGATACTGCTGCTGCAACAGTGACTGTACGCTTGATGCGATGACCTCGGATTCGTTGCGCGCGGGTACGACGGCGACCACCGCCGGCCAGTGGTCCCGTCGGTTGGCAAAGCGGGCGGTGTCATTTACCGGGTTCAGCCAGAACCTGCCGCGGCCGACAAGCAGGTAAATCCACAAGGCTACCCCGATAATTGCCAGAACATCGATCATCAATGGAATGGTTTCCGATAGCATTGAGCACAGATCTTCAACATTTTGGGCGAGAATTTGTTCTCTATGTCCAGTACCTTCACAAGGGCGTCGGGTATCAGCAATCCTAGCGCTATCACTCCCAACAATCCAAAAATTTTCGTGGCTTTGGCAGCCTCCGGGATTGAGCAAGCGAATATCAAGGCGCTTCTGCGCACTGGTCACCAGCATTAAACGTCACTAGTCTCCGCCGCAATAACAACACGGATCTAAAGTCATGTTGCCTACTTCAAGTGATGTCGTCGTCGTCGGTGCAGGGAACGCGGCCTTTTGTGCCGCGCATGCTGCGGCTGAACATGGTGTATCTGTACTTATTCTCGAACGTGCACCTGAAGTTGAATCCGGCGGCAACAGCCGCTTCACGGCTGGCGCCTTCCGCTGCGTATATGACGGCGTCGAAGATCTGCGCGCCCTGATGCCCGATCTGACGGATGAAGAAGTCGCGAATACCGACTTCGGCACCTATACCCAAGATAAATTCTTCGACGACATGGGGCGCGTCACGGAATATCGAACCGACCCCGACTTATGCGAGCTTCTGGTCACACGAAGCAAAGACACGATGCGCTGGATGCAGAAGAAAGGCATTCGTTTCATCCCCATCTATGGCAGACAAGCCTACAAGATCGACGGTAAATTCAAATTCTGGGGCGGACTCACGGTCGAAGCCTGGGGCGGCGGCCCGGGCCTCGTCGAGTCGCACACAAAAATCGCGGTGAAAAACGGCGTAACGGTTGCCTACAACGCGCATGCTCTCTCTCTGATCGCCGACGATAACGGCGTTCACGGCGTGCGCGTGAAGCACGATGGAAGAACCGTTGAAGTCAAGGCAAGGTGCGTGGTGCTCGCTGCCGGCGGCTTCCAGGCCAATACTGAAATGCGAACGCGCTATCTTGGTCCCAGCTGGGAACTCGCCAAAATCCGCGGGACGCGATTCAACACCGGCGATGCGATTCGTATGGCGCTCGATATTGGCGCCATGCCAACCGGTAACTGGTCGGGCTGTCATGCGGTCGGTTGGGACCGTAATGCACCGGAGTTTGGTGACCTCGCGGTCGGCGACAATTTCCAGAAGCACTCATATCCGTGGGGTATTATGATCAATGCCGACGGTGATCGCTTCGTCGACGAAGGCGCCGACTTCCGCAACTATACCTATGCAAAATATGGCCGTGTGATCTTGATGCAGCCGGGCCAGTTCGCGTGGCAGATCTTTGACAAGAAGATTATTCCGATGCTGCGCGACGAGTATCGCATTAAGCAGGTGACCAAGGTCCGCGCCGATACTCTGGAAGAGCTGGTGAAAAAACTCGACGATGTAAATTCGGAGCGCGCGCTGGCAACGATCAAGGCGTACAACAAAGCCGTGCGCACCGATGTTAAGTTCGACCCCAACGTCAAGGATGGTCGGCGCACTGAGGGCCTGACCATCAACAAATCGAACTGGGCGAACACTGTCGATGAGCCACCGTTTGAGGCCTACGCCGTAACCTGCGGGATCACTTTTACGTTTGGTGGACTGAAAATCGACACGTTGGGCCGCGTCATCGATACCGACGGCCAGGTGATCGCCGGCCTGCACGCCGCAGGCGAATTGGTCGGTGGGCTGTTTTATTTCAACTATCCCGGCGGAACTGGACTGATGGCAGGCTCAGTATTCGGCAAGATCGCCGGCACTACAGCCGGTCAGCGCGCTGCACAAATGCCATCCTAGCCCGGTCGCGACTTGCCCCGTCCCTGATCTAGAGCCATTGCCAAGCCGCCCACAGAGGTGCTTGGTGGGGCCACGTCAATTTAAAAGCTCCAACCGCAGCAGCTATTTCTGCTGCGTTTTCGCCGCGCGCTCTCGCAGCCGATAAAACTGAATTGCGGCTCGGGCTGTTTCCGGACGCAACCTCTTGTATCTATCAAGATACTCAGCGGACTCGCTTTTCGAATGGCCAGCGCTACGTTGTACAGTAAGAAGTGCGTGGGCCGACTTCCACGAAAAATTCATTGCCTTCGCCAAGACCAGAATTTGATCGGCGGTCTCGTGAACCAAGGCCCGCTCTATCGCTCCAATAGGCAGATCAGTCAGTAAAGACAGCGCAGCGGCCGTTTCGTCGAATTGTCCCAGTTCAGCGAAGTTACAAACCTGAGTTTCGGTCAATTCGCCATTTTTATGCAATTGCTCGATATAATCACGCGCCGTGGCAAAATTTGATGAATGCTCGCGCAATTGGGTTTGAATTTGATCCGCCGCCTGCTTAATCATCTCCCGAACCAGCTCAGTCTTGCTACGGTCCGCGGTTTCAAATTTGAGTCGCACCGTTTCCGAAGCGGAATCGAATAACGTCAACAAATATTCGCGTGGAATTTCCGGCCGCGTCCAAACCAACAATGCAAGTTCGCTGTCATTCTCAGACCGCGTTACCAGCTTGGAATATCCGAAATCAGAAAACCGCGCGCCGACGTTCGCGGCCGTGCTGATAACAACCTTTTGATTTCCTCGCTCAACTAGAACGTCGGTGACGTCCTCACTCAGACGGTTGCGCTGCGATATTGCGAGCAGATGTTCCTGCCCCTTCGTTTTCGCTCCGACAATCAATGTTTCGTCGTCAAGGCAATCGGATCGAGTGAGCAATGGACCAGCGACATCAATTGATTCATCGAGTGCAAGCGTGCGACTTACCTTCGGTGGCGCGTTTGAAATCGCCGAGAGCCTTTCTCCGAACGTCGCTCGGGCCGAATATTCTATTTCGCTCACCAACCGACCCATGACATCGTCAAAAAGCGACATTTGCTCCGTATCAAAGTGATCGCACCCGGTGACAAACAGGTCCGTAATCCGTCGCAAAATTTCGGCGCGCGAGCTAATATTCCTTTGTAAGATCGCCGCTTCGAGCTCATCTATTAGCGATTGGTGAGAAACCGAGGCTTTTTGTTCAACGCACACGCGGCTCCGTCGATCTTCAGCGAGGTCGGACTCAAATATGAGGCTACGCGGCATCTTCAATCTCAGGGATATTATAGATACTGCCGAAATCTATTTGTTCTGACGGGCAAGGAGCCTGGAATAGAAAGCCTTGCAGCGATGTCACGCCTGCCAAACGCAAAAGTCGATATTGTGCTGCAGTTTCAACTCCTTCGGCCGTTGTCGCGATATCGAGGCTTCGCGCGAGCGTCAGGGTGGCGGCGATAATGGCAGCGCATTCTGTGCGCTTGGTCAGGTTTTGGGTGAATGATTTATCGACTTTGATCTTGTCGAACGGGAACATCATCAGCTGGCTCAACGAAGAATATCCAGTGCCGAAATCATCGAGCGCCACTGCGATACCGAGATTTTTGAATTGGCGTAAGATTGGGAGACATTCTGTTGCAGATTCGATAAGCGCGGTTTCGGTGATCTCAAGCTCCAGACGCTCAGGAGGCAACCCGGATTCGGCAAGTGCACAGACGACAATATCGACCAAATTGTTTTTTCTAAATTGCACTGCGGACAGGTTGACCGCAACTTTAACCCCCGCCGGCCACGTTGCTGCATCGGTACATGCCGTCTGCATGAGCCACTCGCCGATCTGTGTAATCATCCCCGTTTCTTCGGCCAGCGGTATGAACTGATCTGGCAATATGAGGCCTTTGGTTGGATGTCGCCAACGTATCAATGCTTCGGCACCGCAAATCGCAAGTGTTTTAGTTTCGATGATCGGTTGGTAAAAGAGCTCCAGCTCACCTTGCTGAATCGCGTGCCGCAGCTCGGTTTCAAGCTCGTGACGTGCGCTTGCTGCCAGGCTCATTTCTGGATCGAAAAACCTGTAACCATTTCGTCCGGCCGACTTTGCACGATAAAGCGCCAGATCAGCCATTTTCATCAAACTATCAGAGTTGGTTGCGTGCTCGGGCGCCAAGGCAATGCCGATGCTGGTGGCAATATTGACCTCGTTGCCATCAATATTAAATGGCTTCGAAAAGATCTCGATGATGCGGTCCGCGAGTGCGGCCGTGGCATCACGCTGATTGCTTTCCCGATCTTGAACAATAGCGAATTCGTCACCGCCAAGACGTGCCAATACATCGGTCTCACGCAGAGACGCTTTGAGGCGAACCGCGGTTTCGCGCAGCAGAGCATCGCCAACAGCGTGCCCAAGTGTATCATTGACGTGTTTGAATCGGTCGAGGTCTAGTAACAGCACCGCGAATGGATCGCTGCGTCGGCGGTGCCGTGCCACAGCCTCTTCGATCTTCTCCATGATAGCCAAACGATTGGCGAGCCCCGTCAAAACGTCATGGTGGGCCATGAACACTATCCGCTGCTCGGACTTTTTCCTCTCGGTGACGTCATCGATAACGACTATAAGATACCTCGCCATACCCTGACTGTCGCGGACCACAATGCGATTGGTGGCAAGAATGCGTGTTTCTCCCACCGGCATCTCGACTTCGTAGTCGCTCGTGTAAGCCCCAAATTCGCCGGCAAGAGCCTCATTGTCAGATGCATGAATGCGTTCCGCGTCGACCGGCCTATAGATATCAAATACGGTTTTCCCCAATGCCTCGCTTCTTGGCACCTTGAGCATCGTCTCAAACGCGCGATTTACGAGCACAAACCTACGCGTATTTACATCTTTCACAACAACCGCGATCGGGATGTTCTCGATAATCGAGTCTAGAAATTGCTTGGTTTCACCCAGCAATTTTTCAGCATGCAGATGCGCTGTGATGTCTTGGTGGACAGCAACAGATCCACCGTCTGGCATTGCCCGACGGCTGACGGCTAGCGTGCGGCCATCTTGCAGCTCGTTCACAACGTAGCCAGGCTCGGGATGGAATGCCTCCGAGATGCGATCCGAGATGTATTTTTGTGCGTCTTTTGGACAGCATCCGGCCGCTATTCTCGCCTCTAGAATTTGTGGCAGCGTCGCCCCGGGTTTAACTTCCTCCGGGTTCAGCCCATACATCGTGCTATAAAGATCATTGGCCAGAACGAGCCTTTTGTCCGCACCAAACATACAGATTCCGTGCGGCATATTTGCCAGCGCCGCATTTAAAAGCATGTTGGCGCGCTCGATCCGTTTTTTTGCGCCTTCACGCGAAACCTGCCCTCTAACACTGAGACCCGTAGCAAAAAGTATCAGCAAAGAAAGTATTGTGGCCACCAGATAGCCCGAGCGCTTCAGAGCTTCGAGCCGCGCGAAAATCTCATGCGCCGCAAGACTGACAGAGATGACGAACGGATAGTCGTTGACGGACCTGTAAGCTATTAGACGCCGGACGCGGTCGCTTAGAAAACTGTTTGTATAAAACCAACCGTTCGAAGTTGCGGACATACTTTTGAATAAATCCGCGCCTGAAAAGTCCTTTCCAAGAACTGCCTGTGTGCTTCCACTTGTTGCACGCACGATCCCGTCGAGTCCAATTACCCGTATGTATCCGTCTTCCCCGATATTGACTGAATTATAAATGCGCGTGAGATACGCTGGATCCAGAGTGGCAACAATAACACCGTTGAAGGAGCCGCTACTGTTCTCAATGCGACGCGAAAACATGAGTGACCGGTTTCCGAAAACTGGATCGGTGACAGGCCTGCTAACAAAAAACTCGTCATTTTTTGCGCCGACCTGAGCGCGAAAGTAGTCGGTGTCTCGGGACTCTAACGCGGTCTGTTCCACCTCTGCAGAGTTGTCGAGCCTTGTCTGTCCGCTACGATCGATAATGCTGACCCGTACGATGTTGTCACTCAGAATTGGGTTTGATTTGAGCCAGTCCACCAAATCGAATTTCTTTGGGTCGCGCGCGTACAGCATCCGAATGATCTTCAATGACCTGTCAATTTCACTAAGCGACCGCGAGAGATGTTCTTCTAATGCTGCAGCAAGGTTGGTTGAATTTTGAATGGCCGCACGTTCGGCACTATCGTGTTCGTTTCTAAGGAAAAAAAATAGAGTCGTCCAAACGACGCTAATCAGGATTGCTCCGAGTAGCACTGACCGAAGCCTAATGAGCGGCTGCCAAATTTTTTTAAAATTGCTCATTCAATGGACGCCGCTGAGCTCGAGGGCATCACGTCAATCATTTCAAGTAATTAGCTGAAAGCCATTGATTTTCCGTTATTTAGACGACCGACATCCGCCTCCCGATTCCGACAAAAAAGCGCAACACCCTCGTTAATGATTTATATTGCGTAAGTCGCTCTTGCGCTGACGTGCGCGCGCGCGTGCGCCCGATCGCCGGATAAAAGTTAATATCGCCACCTACCGGATTTATGCCGCGTTAATGAGGCAAATGCAGCAGATCGTAGACATGGCGATTCCAGCACGGCGCTGAGCTCAATAGAGAAATTCAAGCTACGTTTTTGGACACAAGATCGCGCAACGCGTCAGGAGCACAAATAACGACGCCGCCACGCTCAAGCTTCAGCCATTTTTTTCGTTGCCAATCTTGCAACTGTTTGTTCGCGCTTTCACGCGACACACCGATCATTTGGCTTATTTCGCGCTGCGTGACCGTTATTTTGTTTTGCGGCGAGGCCTCCGCCGAAGGCCGATAAAGATGCAACAGGGCCTTCGCAAGACGGTTCGGCAAACCCAAGAAGACAATGTCTTCAACCTGCTCGCTCGTTTTGCGAAGCCGCGAACATAATATTTTGATCAACTTTATCGCAATTTCGGGGTTATCTAGAATTACGGGAATGAAATCGCGACGCTCGATAACCATCAACTCGCAGTTATCAATCGCAACAGCATCGGCTGTCCTCTGCCCGCCGTCGAGAAAAGCGACTTCTCCGAAAAGTTCACCAGGAACAACCAGATTAAATATTGCGTCTTTTCCCTGCTCCGACGGAGCACTTATTCTCACTGCTCCCAGACGAACCGCATACAACTTCGAGCCAATGTCGCCTTTGCGAAATATGACAGCGCCCTTTTTTATCCTGGTCGATATGATACGAGGCGCCAGACGATCAATGACCGTCGCACCCAGGTCTTTGAAAAATGGGTGAGTGCGAAGCAGCGCATGCTTGTCGAAATACTGTGCCCCTGTAGCCATTCTAGAGCTTACCAAAATTGAGTTTTCAATAAAACGTAACATACGACAATATTGCCCCGTAAGCAGCTATTTCCTCGAAAGCCCTTTGCCTCCTTTTCAAACTGGTCGCGGCCAATTAATTCGGCTAAATTGCTCCAATTGTCACAATGCTTTTTGGACATCATTAGAGGCCAAAACATCGCCGGTCCGGTGCAAAGGTTGGCCGGCCGGCGTCGAAATGCAGGGCGTGGGCGACCCAAAGCAGCCGGACAATCGCTCGCAGCCGCAAAAGACATCCGGCTGCGCGCCTGACGGTTGCGCTCGTCCAATCGGCCGGTCTATTATTGCATGCTGCGCAATTGTTACCGAAACACCGGACCTATTCGAACGAATTGAGGGGGGAGCGGACAATGGCGGGACCTACCAAAACCTATGACCCCAAAAAGCTCGGTCACCAGGTACAGACAAATTATGATTTTCTGGACGAGTTGTTTGGTACGAATCAAAAGGCGTTTAGAAATAAGTTTTTTAATTGCAAAACCGAAACTGCTTTGCGAAGGATGCTTGACAAGGAAGGTGTCAAAGTTAAGCGAGGTGTTCGGATTATGCTCGTCGATGTTGAGAATGCGCGCACCAAATCTTTTGGTCGCATAAATCCACGACGAGACGATTTCTACCTCTTGCTAATGCCGCCAGTACCCCGCAGAAAAAAATCAAAGGACTATAAGGAAGATCAATCGTGGGAGGGTGCTTGGCACCACGCAATAGTGGACGGCTATGGAATGTAGAAAGTAGCCCGGCGTCAAAAAGGGACGTTTCGTTGCCGGATTACAGGGCGGATATCCGTGAATACAAGCCACGGTGCACATTTGCTGCGCGGTCTGATGTCGACAGCGCGGTCAACCTTATTTCAGGGTCGATTTGGTAGACTGTTTCGGAGACTCCCAGCCGCTACTTTCGGCGCAACAGACGCTCAAAACATCGCCAATCTAACAAGGCTCGGTCACGCTATGTCGGCCGAGCCCGAAGATCCTAAAAACGGTAAAGACGAAGAAGAGAGCGGGATCCCCGCACTCTACACCTATTTCGGCCAGTTTATTGATCATGACATAACGTTCGACCCCGATAGCAGCCTGCAAAAACAGAACGATCCCGATGCTCTCACTGACTACCGTACTCCGGCCTTCGATTTGGATTCCGTCTACGGGAGCGGACCGGATGATCAACCTTACATGTATGACGGCGGATATTCTTTCCTCCTCGGCAGGGCAATCCATGGAGGAACGGATCACGATGCGTTTGACCTACCGCGAAACGGGGCACCGCCCGACCGCAGTCGAGCGCTCATCGGTGATCCACGGAATGATGAGAATGTCCTAATATCTCAGCTTCACGGGCTCCTGCTCCGATTCCACAATCGCACGCTCAAGGACATAACGCGCACCGTAAAGGACGGTAAGCTTGCTTTCGCTGAAACGCAGCGACTGGTCCGCTTTCACTATCAGTACGTCGTACTGAACGATTTCTTGCCGCGAATCGTCCACTCAAGTGTGCTGCGAGAACTTAAGGTCGACGGCAAGTTTAAGCAGGAAAAGCTCAGATTTTTCCGGTGGAAAAACGAACCATTTATGCCAGTCGAATTCTCGGTGGCGGCATATCGTTTTGGGCATTCGATGGTTCGCCCAGGCTACCGGATCAACGACGCAAAGCTGCTGCCGATTTTCCCCACCCCAAAACATCACGAAGGACTTAGGGGTTTCAGGGCCGTGAATTCCGCGTGGGGCATCGACTGGGGACGGCTCATCAACATCGACGTCCGCAAGTATGATGGATCAAATGCCGCTAATGCCCGGCGCCTTCAGTTCGCATATCGGATCGATACCTCGCTGGTCAGTCCACTGTCCCGCTTGCCGACCTCGGTCGTGAGCAGCGCCCCTTTTTCTCTTGCTGGGCGTAATCTTGAGCGAGGATGGAGGTTGGGTCTTCCATCTGGTCAAGAAGTAGCCCGCGCAATGGGCGTTACCCCTCTCGCAGACAACGACATTATCATCGGCAAAGCTGTTATGGCGCGCCGGCAGTCGGCGCCCAACATTTTGTCAATTTCGCCGATATACAAAAACAATTGCCCACTTTGGGTCTACATTCTTGCTGAGGCCATGCATCACCAAGAGCGCGTGAAAATCCCGGTAAAGGAAAACATCGCGATCATGACGCCCCGACTGGGGCCTGTAGGCGGCCGGATTCTCGCGGAGGTGTTTATTGGCCTGATGTTTGGCGACAAACGTTCCTACTTAAACCTCGAACCAAATTGGCGACCACAGGCAGGCCCACATTATTCCTTGAAAGATTTTATCAAACACGCGTTGGGACACTAAGGGACCCGGGACCGACCCAAAACATCAGCGGATCAATTGTTTCCCAACTCTTCAAGCAGCGCCTTCGCAGCCCTGAAATCTGCTGTGACAAACCCTTCGGTGAACCAGCCGCAGATAGAAGCGAGACGCTCGCGTGCTTCGTCGTTTCTGCCACGGCGCTGTAACAACCGCGCCAGAGAGACCGTCGCGCGGAGTTCCAAAGAGCGGGCGCACTGCTTCTGGGCTAAAACGATCGCTTCATCATAGCTGCGCTCGGCTGCACTCACGGCATCTGGATGCGCCAGCAGCAGGATATCTCCATGCAGCCGGCGAAGCTCTGCCTCCCAGGCTCGCCCAGTGACATCATTGATCCCCTTTAGCCCTTCACCAATCGTCGACAGCGCTTCTTCCAGGTCTCCGTTCCCGGCCTGAGTTTCTCCAAGCCATCCAAGCATGAAGCCTCGCATGTACCCGAGATTGCTTCGTTGTGCCTCTTCAATTCCCTCGCTGATTTCGATAAGTCCTCGCTCCATGTGTCCGGTTTTCACCAGCGCGCAACCTCGTCCAAATCGCGAATAAAGGGCGTAAAGATTGATCCGATGCTCCCGCGACAGCTCGAAGCTGTGATCGGCATGCACCACAGCGTCCTGAAACTCCCCGCGCAGCAAATGTACGGCGGACGTAACGTAGTGGGCAAATGCAAGCGTGTATGGATCGGCTCGCTCAGCAGCCCGACTAAGGGACTGCAGCACGTTGTCGCGCGCCTGATCGGGGTAGCCCAGAATCCACAGGTCCCACGCAAACATGAGCTGAGCGGCTACACGGGGGTCGAAGAAAATCTCCTCAGTCGAAGTGTGGTCGCCTAACGCAATTGCCCCCTCCAGCTGTTCCCGCGCTCGAATGAATTCTCCAAGGGTGAATAAAGTACTTCCTAGGCAACGGTGCCCCAATATCTGAAAGACAGGGTCACGAAGCTGGTCGGCCTTGGCGAGGAGCGTTTCAGCGAGCTTCATCGCTCGATCATGGGAGGCTCTCATCCAGTGATGCCCCCACAGGCCAAAGATGGCCTGTATCTCTTTATGCGAATCGCCGATCTCGGCGCTCAATGTGTAAGCCCGCTCGAATACTTTCCGGGTGCTTTCGGCTGAATAGCCGTGTACGGCAATGAAGCAGAGCCCGAGTAACAGGTGAATCTCCAACTCGGTGGAAATGCGCTCCGGGGTTTCCGGCAATGCGCCCAAGTACTCCAGGGCCTTTTCGAATTGGACAATGGCTTCGAGATTAGCCGACCGACTCCGAGCACGGCGACCGCCCGATAGCCAATGGCGCACAGCCGGTTCGGGTTTGCCGGCAAGGCTGTAATGATACGCAAGCAACTCGGGCTGACTGGCCACGACCTCCGGCTCATTTTCGAGCAGAGACGCAATCCTTGCGTGGATTGCTCGCCGGCTCGACCGCAGAAGGGATTCATACGCGGCATCACGTAAAAGCGCATGCTTAAATGAATAACGAACCGGGGTGGTGTCGACGAGTTGCACTATATCGTTTTGCCGGAGGTGCACGAGCGTGGTCGCGAGTTCTGAACTGCTCAGTGCCGTAATCCGATGTAGCATGTTATAAGAAAACTCACGGCCGATCACCGCTGCCACTTGCGCCACGTTGCGCGCTTGAGGCGCTCTGTCGAGACGGGCGATAAGCGAATCGCGCAGCGATTCCGGCACCAAATCGGAAGCCAGTTCCGTTCGTTGGCCGTGGTGGTCGCGCTCCCTGATGCCGCCTGATTCGATGGTACCGCGTGCCAGCTCTTCGACGAAAAGAGGGATGGAGTCGCTCTCGTCGATGATCATTTTCAACACGGCGGTCGTGACAGGTTGGTCGCCGAGCGCCAATCGTGCCATCTGTGCGACGTCGCGCCGGCCCAAACGCGTTATGGTCAAGCCGGTCACATTTGCATGAAGGCCCGAGGACAACCGATATTCTGGCCGGTGTGTCACGACCAATAGAATTCGGCCCTTCTCAATCTTACTCACCAAAAGGTCGAGCAGCTCCTGAGTTGACGGGTCGATCCAGTGGGCATCCTCGAACACGCAGAAAAGTGGGCGTTTCGCTGCAAGTCCGAGGAGCAACTCGACAAGTACGAACAAAGTCTGGGTCTTCACCTGCTGGGCGGTCAACGACAAAGGACGGTAAGCGACTCCGCTCGGTATAGACATCATTTCCGCAATCATTGGCACCGCATTAGCAATCTGGCCTGTGGCCCCTGAAACCAGCTTTTCGATCCTTTCGAGCTTCAATTCGTCGGAGTCATCGCTCGTCAATTCTGCCAGGCGTCCTATGCGCTGGATGACCGGGAACAGTGGGCTTTGCATACAGTGGGGCAAGCACTGAAAGTTAAGCGTCCAATGTTGCTGACTCTCGATCGATTTAGCGAGTTCATAGAGGATGCGCGATTTGCCCACGCCAGGCACGCCCGAGATAAAAATCGCCTGGCCTTCTCCGTCGATTGCTTCCGACCAACGTTGATGCAGAAAAGCGAGCTCGGGGCCGCGCCCAACGAGCGGTGTCATCGCTTTTCCCAGCGCGGCCTGAAACCGACTCGTATCCTCCAGGACGCGAACCACTCGGAAGGCACGAACGGGGCCCGTGACGCCCTTCAAATGCTGCGGGCCCAGATCCTCCTGGTCGAAACGTACGGAGACGAGGCGGCTGGTGGTATTCGAAATGATAACTGTGTCGGGTGTTGCGACAGATTGAAGACGGGCGGCTATGTGAAACGCTTCGCCCACCGCACCTGATGGTGACAACGGATCGCCTAATCCGGTCACGACAACTCCGGTGCTGATTCCGACCCGCACCGACAACGGTTCAGGACCGGCTATCGCCTTTACAGCTTCAATTACCTGAAGTCCGGCGCGCACGGCGCGTTCAGCGGCGTCTTCCTGTGCGATTGGCCATCCGAACATGACCTCGACTCCATCGCCGCGATACTGTGCGATGTGTCCCTCGAACCGCTCTATAACCTTTCCGCATGCTTTCTGATATGACTCGAGAATCAATCCGAAATCTTCGGGATCCAAGGACGCCGCAAGTTTGGTGGAGTCGACAAGATCACAGAACATAACCGTGACCTGACGTCGTTCATTTCGAAAATCGACCGTCGGCTCACTTACTACTGTCGATTTTATCCGGTGTTCTGCCTCGGATCGCGACGATAAGGGTGTTTCGGATATTACCGCCAGCAACTTGGCCCTGGGACCGATCGGTATGCCGATCTGCTCCAGCATTTCGTCGGTCACAAAATGAAGTGAATCAAGATCAATCTCATTCTCTTCAAATGCCTTCGCATATTTGCTGAGCCCCAGCTCCTGCAATAATACCGAAATGTCCCGCACCTGGAGCCTCCGAGTCCCAAACTGCTACACTGCTATTTCAAGAATCGTCCACCCCGCTGCCTGTTCTGACGCCACATTCTTGGAAAGCCGGGATGGTGTGTCAAGCGTACATCCAGCCCGAAAGGATCTATGACATAGTTTTTACTTTCTTGAACTTGCACAGGAAGGCGTCTCAGCTTGCTTTTGCGTGCGCCGTAAATCGTGTAAACTATTTAATCACTCGGATAGACTTCACAACCGCAAGATTAACTACCGCCGACTGACCACCAAGCAACCGGGATAATTAATCGTGCGCCGCCTTATTTCAGAGACCACCCTATGAAACGCCGTGAATTTCTCAGTATCGTCGGTGGCGGCGCTGCCGCTATTACCGTTGCAAAGCCAGCAATTGCTCAGTCCGCGCCTCAGATCAAATGGAGGCTCGCGACGAGTTGGCCGAAGTCGCTCGACACGCTTTTCGGTGCTTGCGAAGTATTTAGCAAACGCATCAGCGAGATCACGGATGGCCGATTTCAGATCCAGGTGTTCGCGGCGGGTGAAATCGTCCCCGCCCTGACGGTTCTTGATGCCGTACAGAACCAATCGGTCGAGATCGGCAACACCGGAGCATATTACTACTGGGGCAAGGATGCGGCACTGGCGTTGGGTTCTGCAATTCCGTTCGGTCTAAATACAAGGCAAATGGAATCGTGGCTCGCACAAGGCGGCGGTAACGCGTTGTTGCAAGAGGTCTTCACGAGCTTCAATTGCTATGGCATCCCCATGGGCAATACCGGTTGCCAAATGGGGGGCTGGTTCCGAAAAGAGATAAAAGGGGTCGCGGACCTTTCGGGATTGAAATTCCGCATCGGCGGTTTCGCTGGACAGGTCATCAGTAAGTTGGGCGTCGTGCCGCTGCAGCTCGCCCCTGGTGACATTTATACTGCACTTGAAAAGGGCAGTATCGACGCCGCTGAGTGGGTCGGCCCGCACGATGACGAGAAGCTCGGCTTTTACAAGATCGCGAAGTACTACTATTACCCGGCGTGGTGGGAAGGCAGCGCCAACGCGCACACCCTCGTCAATTTAGAGAAATGGAACAGCCTGCCCAAACCATACCAAGCTGCCGTCCTCGCCGCGGCGCGTGATGCGGGACACTGGATGACCACCAAATACGATGCGGCGAATCCTCCCGCGTTGAAGCGGCTCGTCGCCGAAGGGGCGCTATTGCGCGCTTTCTCAACGGAAGTCATGGAGGCTTGTTACGAGGCGGCGAACGACGTTTACGCCGAGATCGGAGCAAAAAATCCGCGCTTCAAGCGAATCTATGAGAGCCTCATCGCCTTTCGAAATGACAGCTATTTGTGGTGGCAACTAGCGGAAAAGTCTTTCGACGATTTCCAGATCCGAATGCGCTCAAGATCGTGATACAGACTGTGTTAGCAGAGTACACGAAATCCGGATTACGCCATGGACATTGAGAACGCCGCACTAGCGCAGTGCGTCCCCGTCTCCGCGACGACGCTTCTGGTTGCTATGCCGGATGGACGGTCCTGGCTGACGGATGTAGGAACTTCATCTATCACCCCTCTTCCCGTATCGGCGGTCGCAGCCGAGCGCTCGAGTGTGGCCGCAAGCCTCGTTGAGGGCGCGATCGCGGCAGGTCTTGCCCGGAGCAAGCAGGCACGCTCGGCCGTCTCCTACACACTCCCCCGATACATTCGTTGGCTGGCCGGCAATTATGTTTTTGCCGGACAGACCCCGGGCCTTTTCCGTCGAGCTGCCGAACGGTTTGAAGCGGCCGGCCGCCGCGACCTTGCGAAATTCGCCTCCCAAAAGGCGGACGAGGAACAAGGGCATGCAAATCTTGCGTTTCGAGATCTCGAAGGTTTGGGTCTTCCGGCCGCGGAGGTCATTCGGCTTATTCAGCCACCCAGCGCTGAGGTGTTCGCCGAGCGCTTCCGCTCCTATGTGGAATCGACCTGCCCGATTGCGCTATTCGGATTCAGCTACTGCCTGGAGCGCATGGCGGTGGGCCGTGACGAGGCTTTCATCCGTAAAGTTGAAGCGCTCTGCCCGCCAAAATCCCGCGCCTACCGATTTCTCAAGGTTCACAGCAGCGTCGGCGCGGATAGCGCTCATGTCGACGAACAGTTGTCGTTCTTCGAGTCGCTTACTGCCACCGAGCTCGCGGCAGTCGCCTGCGCGGCATACGAAACCGCGGAGCTGCTCGGGCAACAGTCGCTGATGGACGAAGCGCTCTCGGATGAGGAGATGGAGCGCCGCCTGCTAAAACAAGGGCTTTCATTTCGCCGCCCCCGCGCCGAAAACGGTCAAAGAGAGATTGCCACGTAGGGCTCGTGGCGGCAACAGCAGGCCTCTCTTGGGAGAGGCAATTAACGATCCGCGGCCGCCTATTCGTGTGATTTCTGGTCAGCACGGTGAACGAGGTATTGGCATACGTGAAATCTGCGGACCGCAAGAATTGGCTCCGCTCAGTGTGAGCTAGTTCACCATCGCAGATTCGATCGCATGGTAGCGAACTTCGCAATGGAGGTCGCCATGCGTAAACTCATCAATCGAAGAGCCTCGCGTCGGCAACGCATTGAAAACCATAATCGCGCTGAAACCGCGGTGGCTACGATCTGGCTTGCATTTTACGCGATAGCCCTCGGAGTCGCGATCGCGTCGCCATTCGCTTCACACGCAATTGAAGTTTCAGCACGGTAAGTCACGGGCGCACCGATGAAAATTCATCAGGTTTGTTATTTTCTCGCGCTCTATGAGGAACGTAGCTTCACGCGCGCGGCCAAGCGCTGCGGCGTCGCACAGCCGTCCCTCACCCGCGCGATCCAGCAGCTGGAGCACGAATTTGGCGGACAACTCTTCGAACGGAGTAAGTCGACTATTCGCTTGACCAATCTTGGAATGATCGTCCGACCGGATTTTGTCCGCATCGAGCAAGCAGTCGCCGACGTAGCCCAAAAGATTGCGGTATTCAACGCGGCACGCGCTGCAGAACCTCATAGCAATACCGGAGAGGCCTTATGCGTGCGGCAGCGGTAATTGCGATGGAATTTGCGGCGGTGGGTTTCGGGCATAAATGATGAAAGCGCCCTCACAAACACTAGCGCAGACGAACGCCTGTCGTGAAAAAACGATTGCTGCGCAATCAAGGTTGCTCGCCGTCATTTTTCGTATGCGCGACCGTTGTCAGGCCTTCTTTGCGCTCTTTTTGGTCGCGCTTGCCGAATCGAGACGACGCGAAGCTGAGCGGGTCTTGCGTCAATATCGGCACTTGATTGACCCAGCCAACGATTCGTTCGGCTGATGCGATGACCAAAACGCTCTTAGCAGATGTCGAGATTATCGAGGAAAAACCGTCAATTCCCTCATGAATGAATTCTTAAACTTCGTAATTTAATTTATCCGGGTGATGTCGCCGAATGAGCACGCCCGGTTTAACTTCAAGGGCTTTTAAAACACAATAAGTCATGGCTGGCACCGAAACGTACGATACAAACGCAGTTTGCCCGCAATGTCGGACGATCATGGTCCACGTTGCAATTACGCCCCATCCTGTCGTGCGCAACATGCAGCGAAATACGTACGTTTGCTACTCTTGCAAACGGACGCGCACATATATGTTGCCAGGGACAACTACCCCACTTGTACGCGATGACGAGGCCGGCACGCCGTCAGTCGCGAACTACCAAGCAAGATAAGCTCCAACAATGTCCGAGCGCCGGAGAGATGACCGCGCTTCCACAAGTACACGCGGCGTCATCAAATTTGGTCCGGCCGGACAAGAAATGCCTTGCGCCATTGATGATCTAACCGCCCGCGGCGCCGGCCTTCGTGTCGGGACTGTCTTTGGCTTGCCGCGGGTGTTTCGATTGACAATCGATGGCGAGGTCATGACCCGGCATTGCCGGGTGATCTGGTCGGACGGCAAAAAACTTGGCGTTTCGTTTGAGTAGTGGGTCGCCCTCAATCCAGCACAGTTCGTTTCAAATGAGATATCTTGCCCACGCAACAAATGCGTAGAACTGCTCAGGAAAGGCGATGAAATAAAAGATCACCGCCGGGGGGGCCAACAAAAACAGCCAATCGCGCATTGGCGGCTCCTGTAACAAGGAGGCCATTATCTAAATAGACCACTTTCAAAGTGCTTTAGATGATGTCTCAAATTTTAAGCTTTGCGGAAGCCCGCGCTTTTTCTGAAGAACTATTCGAAGGTAATTCCAAGTTTCGTATCTGTTCTCCATACCGACCGGCAAGCGCGGCGGACTCCCTCGATAATGACGTCGAAATTTGCCGGAATTCCATACGTCGTAGACACTTGGAGGCAAGCTCCCGTGTCCGAGAGATTGCGGACCGCACAATCAAGCTTCGGCGCCTTCTCGCTCAGAACAATTTGCGCTGTCTTGAGGACGCGTTTGCGGAAGATGGTTCTTTTGTCTTGCACAGCCCGACGCCTGGAATCGCTTGCACCCTAAAGTGACTAGGCACCCCAGTCAAAGTCAACTATCAGATAAATCAGCATCATTTCCCCATAGGACCGCTGGGAATGACGCGTTGGCGCCGCCGGGGACTCGCCCTCCATGCGGCTAGTGCCCGAGCGCCGCAAGCTCGGCATTTTTACGTACAATTTCCTGTTCCAGCCGCCTAATGTTCTCGAAAAGACGCTCACTCGTCAGCCGCAAAAAATAAAACCCAAATTGCGGATTCTGAAAATACAGCTCTTTTACCTGCTGGTAGGTCGCAGTCAGCACCGCACCATCTTCGGTACATTCGATCGTCTGCGTGCGCCTGTTATCCGGCGCGAGGAGCCCGAGATCGCCAAACACTTGGCCAGCTGGGATTTCGATGTCCATTTCGCGAAGGCGATATCGACCACTCACGCTGTAATACATCGCTTCAGCCACGTCTCCTTTGCGGAAGACGACTTCCCCCTTGCTGAACCTGCGGTTGGACATGAAGGGCTTCAGCCAGTCAATCGACGTTTCACCGTACGAAGCCGCGGCCTCAACGTCCTGAATTAGTTTTCGCATTTGTTGCAATCGCACTGTGTTGAGCGGCAGCAGAATTAAATTCAATATAAGCGTCGGGTATATTCCGGTAAAAAATCCATAAACAATAAAGAGTGCGTTGCAGGTCATGCTCACGACGCGCAGGGGAATCATGGTTTTCATGGCGCACGTGACGATGCTTGACGCTACCGCCGCGTAGCCGAACCACATGGGCCATTCGGTATGCTTGAGAAATTCCATGCTCCTCCCCCGCCTCGATCTGTCGTCGCCCCGCTTCAGCTGCCTACCACAAAGCCAATGAATGCAAATGGCCTGCGCAAACTTAGCAGCGCCTTGGCGTTTTCCGAAGTGGGGAGTAGTTTCAAGCGAATGGACCTCCTGAACTATGGGACTTTCGAGTAGTACGCGGCTTTGAGCCAAGGACCGATTGATGGCCGAGTGGCGAATTGTGGTTGTCGGAGGTGGAATCGGGGGCTTATTTGCAGCGAACGCGCTGATCGCCCATGGCTTCCAAGTGTCGGTCTACGAACAGGCACCTGCCCTCAGCGAGGTCGGGGCTGGCGTATTTTTGACGCCGAATAGCGTGCGCCAACTACAGCGGGTGGGTTTAGGCCCGGCCGTAGAAAAATGGGGAGCCAGAGTCGGATCAGAATCCCGATACTTCCGCCACGACGGAACCCCGATCGCCCCGGTGCAGGTCACCGATTCATCTGGCTGGAACGCGACATTCGGCATGCACCGTGCCGACCTCATCGAGCTCTTAGCGGGCGCGCTTCCAACCGGGGTCGTGCAAACCGGTCGCCGGTGTACCGGCTTTGAGCAGGACCAGGATAAGGCTCGGGTGTCATTCGCGAATGGAGCCGTCGTTGAATCAGATCTCGTCATCGCGGCAGACGGTATCCACTCAGAGCTTCGGCCATATGTATTTCCTCCCTCCCGTCCGGTCTTTTCCGGTTCTATCGCATACAGGGGTGTGGTCTCGCATAAGCTTGTTCCGCACTGGCCTACCAACTCGTGGCTGATGTGGCTCGGCAAGGGCAAGCACTTCCTCACGTTCCCTGTCCGCGCTGGCGAGCTCATCAACTACGTTGGGTTCGTGCCGGCGGACCAGGAGATGAAGGAATCGTGGTCGGCTCCTGGCGATCCCGATTTGCTGCGCCTGGAATTTGGCGGCTGGGACCCACGCATCGAATCGTTTTTGCAGCAAGTCCAAACAACGTTTCGGTGGGCCCTTTACGATCGTGAACCGCTGGAGACCTGGACGCGAGGCCGGCTCACACTGCTCGGGGATGCCGCGCATCCGATGCTTCCCCATCTTGGACAGGGTGCCAACCAATCCATAGAGGATGGAATGGCGCTCGCGACGATCCTCGCGCATACGGATCGGAAAGTTGCTCCGGCAGCCCTTGTCGCCTACGAGCGCCTTCGCCGCGAGCGCGTTGCACAGGTCCAACTTGGCGCACGCGAAAACGGTCTGCGATATGACTCAGCGTACGCCGATCTTGGCATCAGGGACGCCGAAATTGCCGCCCATGCGGCGTTCCGCAAACGTCTTTACGACCATGACGTGGTTCCGGAGGCAAAAGCTATCGCAACGAGCCTGCCTTAGCGATCTTCCGCTCACTGCATCTTCACGTTCGCGGTTTTGATCACTTCGTTCCAGCGATCCACTTCCTTGTGCATAAACTTGGCTGTCTCGGCGACCGGACCGCCGACAATATCAGCCGATAGTTTTCTCAGATGATCCTGCACGTCGGGCTGGCGTAAAGCTTCGTTTATATCGTCATTCAGTTTTTCAACAATCGCTTTTGGTGTTTTTGGCGGCGCAACGACGGCATACCATGCGGCCGACTCAAAGCCCGGCAAAATCTCGGTCATCGTCGGCACATTGGGTAGCGACGCAAGACGTTTGCCCGACGCCACTGCGAGCAAGCGCAGTTTTCCACTCTGAATGAGTGGCAGCGATACGCCGAGGTTATCGAACATAAAATCGACGTCGCCTGCGAGCAGTCCTTGTAGTGCGGGTGCTGAACCACGATAGGGGATGTGCTGGACCTTCACCTGCGCCATCATCTGCAACATCTCGGACGTAAGGTGCGACGTCGTGCCGATTCCTTGCGTTGCGGACGTTGCTTTCCCCGGATTGGCTTTGAGGTAGGCAATGAACTCTGCGACAGTCGTCGCGGCGATGTTGTTCGGATTGACTATCAGCGCGTTTGGTACTTGCGCCACAACGATGACTGGCTCGAACTGCGCCGGGTCGAAGGCAAGGTTCTGATAAAGGTTCTGATTGATCACCAGCGGAGGCGGTGGCGCAGATAACAAAGTGTAGCCGTCCGGTTCGGACCGATAGGCGAGTTCGGCGCCCACATTTCCGCCGGCCCCGCTCCGGTTTTCAATGATAACCGGTTGGCCCCATTTGCGGGAAAGCCAATCGCCAATGACGCGCGGAATCGCATCGGCAGTCCCCCCCGCGGGAAAAGGAACAATAATTTTAACGGAACGGCTCGGATAATTCTGAGCCTGCGTCGGCGCGGGCACCAAGATGGGACAGGCAATCACGAGGGCGAAGGCCAGAACACCTCTGATTGCCAGCAAACGGTTCTTCGGCATGTGCCCCTCCAGAGGTGGCTATCTCAATGACGAAACCTTCATCAAAAAGCCGCGCTAGTTTTTCTTCGGCAATTCGACGGACCGCACAGGCGTCTCCGGAATCAGATTCCCATGCCGGCGTTTGTAGGTCGAGGTGCCGCTCTGGCGCCAATTGCCGGCGACCGCGGCATTTGCAAAATCGGTCCATTCCTCGTCCCAATCGCCAAGTTCATATCCGTGCCATGGAGCTTGCGGCACGATGTGGGGTAGATGAAGTTCTTCCCATATTTTTTTTGCTCGCGTCATGTACTCTTCGGTCGGCAATGCCAAAGGCGGCATGTCATGCTTGAGCGTCGCGTCGATCATTAGCGTGCCCTCGACAGCGGTACGCCCGGACTTCGGCCCATGTCCACTCGATCGATAAGGGACGATATGCACATCTTCCATGAAATTTGATCGATAGGCCAAAGACCAAAAGATCGCATCGGCATTGTCCGCTGAGATGTCCTCCGACACTGCAATGACGAGCTTTCCGCACTGCGCCTGTAACGTCGCCGCACCTTGCATGCCGCGCCACACTTCGGTTTTGGGTGTGTCTCTCTCAAATTGAAGAAAGATGACTTTGCGCAAATTGGTGAATGGCTCGTGCATGACCACGCGTTTAATGCCCCTTATACCGAGCGCGTGCCGTAGATGTTCGAGAAACATCGGTTCATAAGCAACCTTTTTGAGAACCGATGACTCGCTCGGCGTCACCTGACTGATAATTGATAGAAATACAGGCTTGCGCTTGCGCGTAATCGCCGTGACCCGCATCGACATGTTGAAATCTTCGAGTGCAACATGCCCGTGGCTTTCCCCGAAAGGCCCCTCGGGTTCTAAAAGGTCCGTATCGATGATCCCTTCAATGACGATTTCGGAATCGGCTGGGACCACCAAATCGACGGTCTTGCAGCGCACCGTATTGACCGCCTTGCCGATGAGACCGCCGGCAACATTCATTTCATCGAGGTCGACCGGAAGTTTCTGCGGCCCTGTGAAGAGAACGGCAGGTGCACAGCCCACGACGATTGCGCAGGGCATAGGCTTGCCGAGCTTCTTATATTTCTGCCAATGCAAATATCCCCCGGCACCGCCGAGCCGCGAGGCCATACGCACCCCAAGCCGATCATTGGCTTTGAGCGCGGCGCGGTAGGTGCCCATATTCTGGATCCCGCTTTCCGGATCTTTGGTCACACACAGTGTTGCCGTCAAATATGGCGCAGAATCGAAACCAGGCGTGGAGATCGGAACGGGAAGACTCGCAAGCCCGCCACGTTCGGCCAGTAAGTCTTTGCCGGTCTGGATCACTTCCTGGCACGGGGCCTTGTCGATCAAAACCGGCGCGATGGGATTGGCCATGGCCTTCAGCCACAAAGCTCCGATTTCGTCCACCGATACACCGAGGCCTACCGCGTATATCTCTGGGGAGGCCGCGAGCCCGCCGACAAGGACCGGGATGTCGTAACTTTCCCCATGCGCTCCCACAACATTCGTGAATAGAAAGGCGCGGCGATCCTGCTCCCTCAAGCCGCCCTGAAATTGCCAGCGTGAGAGAGGGTGAAGTTCCGAATCCTTATCAATGCGGCGTTCAATGCGGGTGACCAGTCCACGCTCTGTTAGCAGCGCAATATGTTCCTGCAAATCGGAAGGCGCTTTTTGCGTCGTGACCGATTTCATTTGCGGATCTCCGGTACCGGCAAAACTCATGCCGGATCTATGAATGCTCAAAAAGTCGCGAGCTGGACGCCCTTACGTCGTACCATCATATTGTAATAGAAACAAAATTGGTCTGACATCTCTAGTCCTTCCTGAGCCATTCCAGCGTCCACGGAATTCATCATGACCCGATTGAAATCAGTAGCTGCCCTGCTCGCTGCCTTCTTCGCCTTTGCGTCGCCGACCACGGCTCAAGAGAACTATCCGACGCGTCCGATCCGTCTGATTGTCGGCTTCGCCGCGGGGTCAAGCGGTGACGTTGCGGCACGCATTATCGGCCACAGGCTCGGCGATTTGTTAGGGCAGACGGTAATCGTCGAAAACCGCCCCGGCGCCAGCAGTTTGGTTGCGACCGAATATGTCTCGCGAAGCGCAAAGGACGGTTACACATTATTATTTGCCACGATTGCTGCAGCGATAAATACGACAATGATGCCGAATAAGGGGCCGAATTTCGAGAAGGACATGGCTCCCATCGTCCTTGTCGGCTCAATTCCAAACATCCTCGTGGTAAACCCGACGCTCAACGTCAAAGACGTGAAGGAGCTGATCGCCCTCGCCAAAGAGAAACCGGACGAGCTGCTTTACGGCGCGTCAGGGCTTGGCAGTGGGCCCCATCTGGCGACAGAATTGTTCAAACAGATGGCTGGCATCAAGATGACCGGCGTTTTGTATCCGGGAAGCGCTCAAACCGCGCTCGATCTAATTTCTGGCCGTATTCAAGTGATGTTTTCGCCGGCGTCCACCGTCCTCGGGTTTATCAAGGACGGACGCGTCAAAGCCTTAGCAACAAGCGAGGCCAAACGCGCAGGTGTGGCACCCGACCTACCAACAATCTCCGAGGCCGCCCTGCCCGGTTACAACACCGGCGTTTGGTTCGGCATTCTCGGCCCGGCTGGCATACCAAAATCAACCATCGACAAAATTTCGGAGGCGACGAACAATGCGTTGAAAGATGCTGAAGTGATCAAGGCACTGCAGACACAAGGCGTGGATCCGCGAGGCGGTAGCCCGGATGACTTTGCCCGGTTCATTAAGAGTGAAACGGAACGTTGGGCTCGCGTCATCCATGAGATGGACGCAACCAAGGACAATAAGGAAGGTCCCGCGCGGCCTTAATCTCTCGCGCACGCGAGTCTGACTCAGGAGCGAAGCCGTAGCGCAGCTCCAATCAAATACGGCGCGGAACGTTCAGGTGAACGCCCCTTCACGGTACCGTTCTTGGACGCGATATATTTTTTGACGTTTTCGGTGATGACGTCGCGGCGATCGACGCCCGCAAGTGAGCGGGGGATGGATTTCGAATAGTCAAACAGAATTGCTTGCTCGATCTTTTCGGCCTCAAGCTCTAGATCTTTAACGTGGGCTCTGAAATCTTCTAGTTCGGCAATACCGAGCGACTTGGTCTGCTGCCGCACTCCCCGCAGCGGACGGACGACAGTTTCATGCCAGGCAGCGACGGCCATCGAAGCCCTTGAGATATTTTCACTGCTCAAGATAATTCCCTGCGCGCCGATCCATCCGCAAAAAAGCAGGAGATTGACGTCTATTCCCTGCGCCTCTTGCAACGCCAGACATTCTTGGGCGACTTCGTTCTGTTCATAGACTGCGAGCGAAAACCGCCAAAACTCATTGTCGTATTGTAAACCGCAGGCAATGCTTTCAAGTGTATCGTGTCGGGCCAAATTACTTACTCATCGCTCACGAATTGTCGGCCTTCTCTCGGTTTTTCGGGCGCTCACGCTTGCCGGTCCAGCGGCGCGTCAATCCTGTGTCAATTTCAAAAAGATCGAGGACGCGCGCGAGCGTATGGTCCACCATTTCTTTGATTGAGTTTGGCAAGGCGTAAAACGCCGGAACCGGCGGATAGATGATTCCTCCCGCTTCGGTCACGGTCGCCATATTGCGGATATGCCCAATATGAAGTGGCGTTTCCCGCAGCATTAATACGAGACGCCGGCGTTCCTTCAGCACAACATCGGCGGCGCGGGAAATGAGGTTCGCCGTGTTTCCCGTCGCAATTTCGGACATGGTTTTGATCGAACACGGCGCGATTACCATCCCTCGCGTCGGGAATGATCCACTGGAGCAGGCAGCGCCGATATCATCATTAGAATACACAACGGAGGCCAGCCGCTCGAGCTCCGCAAGCTTGAAGCTGGTCTCATAAGCAAGCGTCATTTGCGCGGCGCGAGATACGATGAGGTGTGCCTCGACATTGCACGCGCGCAACAATTCGAGAAGCCTGACCCCGTAGATCGCTCCCGATGCCCCAGTAATACCGACAAGAAGCGGGGAATTCGAGGCTTTGATCGCCAGATGTTTCATAGGGCACACAATACAAGGAAATAACGCGGCCGGAGCACCATGAGTATTTCCTATGGTCAGCTATGCAGCAAGGCGTTTGAGCGATATGCAAAATGGTTGGATTTCCGTTCATTTTGCGATCAACTGCGCCCCAATCCGTGCCGCAATCTAACCTTCGATGACCGACAAAAACCCAGATTTCCGCTTCATCGGCCAACCGATGCCGCGCAACGAAGATGCGCGGCTGCTGACGGGCCGCGGCCAGTTTAGCGACGACTTCCTTTTTCCCCGCCAGGCTTACGCGGCGATCGTCCGTTCGCCGCATGCCCATGCACGCATCGTCCGCATCGAAAGGGCCGCAGCTGACAACATGCCCGGCGTTCTCGGCGTGTTTACGGGCGCCGATTGTCTCGCAGACAAACTTGGCGCAATCCAACACGACCCCCTCCCCAAGACAAAATTCGACATGAAATTGCACGGGCCGGGAGGGACCGAAATCTTCATAGGACCGCATCTGCTTCTCCCAGCCGACAAAGCACGGCACGTGGGCGAAGCCGTCGCAATGGTTGTTGCGGAAACTCAGGCACAAGCGCTGGACGCTGCTGAAGCGGTCGTCGTCGATTACGAAGTTCTGCCCAGCATTACGCATTCCGAGGACGCCATGAAGCCTGGCGCGCCGAAGGTGTGGGAAGAGGTTCGCGACAATATCCTCGTCGACACGCAATTTGGAGACGCCGCCGAGACCGAGCGGGTTCTCACAGATGCTCCGTACGTCGTTTCAATGGATTTCCATATCGACCGCGTGACCGGGGTGCCGATGGAGCCGCGCGCTGCGGTGGCACAATATGACGAAGCGAAAGGGCGCTACACAATTTATGCTGGAAGCGGCGGCGCAGTGCGACAGAAGCGCGAGCTTGCGTCCGTGCTAGGCGTCGACCCCGAGAACATCCGCGTGCTGTCTTATGATGTCGGCGGAAATTTCGGCACCCGCAACCGTGTATATGTTGAGTTCGGTCTCATATTGTGGGCAGCACGCAAACTTGGCCGCCCGGTCAAGTACACGGCCACACGCTCGGAATGCTTCGTCAGCGATTACCAAGGCCGCGACCTCGTAGCGAAGTTTGAACTCGCTCTCGATGAACGTGGGCGCTTCCTGGCGCTGCGCGCAACCAACATCAGCAATGCAGGGGCGCGCTGCGTTTCGCTATCACCCCTGAGTAAAGGGGCCGGATTGATTACGGGCAGCTATGATATCCCCGTTGCTTCACTTCGCGCGGTTTCCGTCTTCACCAATACCGTCCCGACTCAGGCCTATCGCAGTTCCGGCCGTCCCGAAGTCACCTTTGCAATTGAACGCCTGATCGACAGCGCCGCCAAAAGGCTCGGTATTGACCGCGTCAGCTTACGCCGCCGCAATTTGGTGCAGATAAAGGCCATGCCCTATCGAAACGCCGTCGGTATGCTCTACGACAGCGGGCGCTACGAGGAAAATATGGACCTCGCGATGCGTCTCGCCGACTGGGATGGATTCAAGGCCCGCAGGCGCGACGCCAAAAAACGCGGAAAACTCTTGGGGCTTGGCCTCGCCAATTATGTCGAATCCTCAATCGGTGCGCCGAAGGAGCAAACCCGCATTAAAATATCGGATCACCGTGTTGAGGTTATCATCGGTACCCAGCCGGCCGGCCAAGGCCACCAAACGAGCTTTGCGCAAGTGGTCGCGGATCTCATCAATGTACCGGTCGAGACCGTGCACATCATTCTTGGCGACACGGATGTTGTGAAGGCCGGCGGTGGCACACATTCTGGCCGCTCCATGCGCCACGCAGCGACAGTATTTTCTCTTGCCGCAACCGAGCTCATTGCCAAAGGCAAGCGCGCTACCGCAGTGATTTTAGACGCGCCGCCGGATCGAGTCGATTTTAACGACGGCCGCTTTATGACGAGAGACAGCAATCGCAGCTTCGATTTTTTCGAGCTGGCACAGGAAATGACCCGCCACAAAATGCCGGAGGATCTTGCTGCCGGGCTTGCGGTCATCACCGATAACGAAATGCATGAGCCGGTTTTTCCGAATGGCTCCGCCATTTGCGAAATTGAGATTGACCCGGAAACTTGCGGCCTGCGGCTCGCCCGCTACACGTCGGTCGACGACGTGGGACGCTGCATCAATCCACTAATTGTCGATGGCCAAACCCATGGCGCAATCGTACAGGGCATCGGCCAGGCGTTATGGGAACAGTGCGTCGTTGACGGGGCGGGCCAGCCTTTGTGCGGCTCATTCATGGACTACGGAATGCCGCGTTCCGACCGATTACCATCGTTCGTCACGAAGATCGTCGAAGTACTGTCACCGACCAATCCGCTCGGCATCAAAGCGGGGGGCGAAGGCGGGACCACGGCGGCACCTGCCGCGATTGTGAGTGCGATCGCCGACGCCCTGGCGCCATATGGCATCGACGACATCAAAATGCCGGTGACGCCGTATCGCATCTGGGAGGCGATCCAAGGCCGAAAGACGCCATCGTCAGGTTAAAAGCTGCCTTGCAACGGGAGCTGGATGCCTTCAGGCTATACGAATAAAAAATCGGGGAGCGGAATCACCAAAATGAGATTCATCGGACTTTGTTTCTTCACTCTGTTGCTCGCGCTGAACGTTCGACCCGTCCTTGCGCAAACGCTTGCCGGCAAGACCGTCAGGATTATCGTTCCCTATGCTGCAGGCGGTACCGGCGACGTGGTGGCGCGTGTTGTCGGACAAGCGATAACTCAGAAAACGGGCCAATCAATCGTTGTCGAAGACCGACCGGGCGCAAGCTCAATCGTCGGGACCGAATTCGTATCGCGCGCGACGCCCGACGGTACAACGATCCTGCTCGTTGAAAACCCTTTCATTCTGAGCTCGATCCTTTTTTCCGGCCACTACGATGCGGTCAGCAATTTCGAGCCGCTTTGCTATATCGCTGCGACTCCGGCGGTGCTTGCTGTCAGCAGCAAATCGGATATTCAAAATCTGGCTGATTTTCTGAAGTTGGCGCAAACCAAGCCCGGTGCGGTGTCATACGGCAGCACAGGCCCGGCCTCGATCGTTCACATCGCAGGTGAGCTTCTCAAGCGCGATGCCAAGGTCGACATGACTTACGTGCCGTATCCGGGTTCTCCACCAGCGATGAACGCTGCGCTCGCTGGAACGATTACGGCGGTGATTGCCAATTATTCCGATCTTAAGGGACAGATCGACTCGGGCGCGCTGCGGCCAATCGCCGTGCCCGCGAAAAAACGCGTTCCGCCGTTACCGAATGTCCCAACCTTGGCTGAGAGTGGCTTCAACGATCTCGACGCGGCCGTGTGGTTCGGTTTTGTTGCCCCGGCAAAGACGCCGAAAGATACGCTCGCCCAGCTTTCGCAATCCATTTCCGATGCCGTCGCAACGGCCGACGTCGCCGACAGGCTTAAAGGCCAGGGGATGTTCATCAATCTCTTTTGCGGCGCCGAATTTGCAAAATTCCTAGCCGAACAGAAAGACACATACACAAAATTCACGCGAGAGTTCGATATCAAGCCTTAAAGCAGATCCCGGTGAAGCAGCGCAGTTCGCGCCACGCTCTGTTCGGCTTTCCTTTCGAAACTGCTCAACGCCGCCAACTGTCGAGCTATGCGCCGGCCGCAAGCCGGCATCACCCGATCAGATAGCACCCATCATATATTTTCGTTAGTCCGCGCTGGTTGCGTGATTTAGCAATGGCCTCTTCTTGGCCATTCGCCACAATGCACGACGTTCGGAAAAAATCGGATTCGAAGAAGAACGAGGTGGTGAAAGCGCACTGTCTCGGAGCTGTCGTTATGATCGCTGCGGCGACCGGATTTCTGGCGCTCGTCTTCATTCTCAATCGGGCCTTTGACTTCAGCCGGTTCGCATATTGAGGAACGCGCACTTTGTGGCTGGGGCAGCGGAGCACATAGCCTCCGGCTATGTCCTCGGCCGCCCCTGAAATTACAGACTAACACCAGCATTGGCTTGCCCAGGGCGCTGTAAGCTCTAATTATACTGTGCACCCCGGCTTGCCCATGCACGAAAACGCCTCAGCATTTCAATTGGTCCTCAGCGGCGATCCTACGCTGTTTGCCATCGTTCGGTTATCGCTCTTGGTAAGCTTGAGCGCGACCCTGCTTGCGGCGGTGATCGGCGTGCCTGCGGGCGCATTTTTGGCCCTTACCCACTTTCGAGCGCGCGAAGTCGTGATCGTGATCCTCAACGCGCTGATGGGCCTCCCGCCGGTCGTTGTCGGGTTGGCAGTTTTCCTGTTGCTATCGCGCTCGGGCCCGCTTGGCGAATGGGGACTGCTGTTCACGCCCAAGGCCATGGTTATCGTGCAGACGATTCTCGTGGCTCCGATCATCGCGGCGCTGTCGCGCCAAACGATCGAGGACTTATGGGTCGAATATCGCGACGAGCTTGCGGCCATGAACATCGGCCCGGCGCGACGCGTGGCAACCCTTGTCTGGGATGCGCGCTTTAGCCTGGTCACTGCATTGCTTGCAGGTTTTGGGCGGGCGGCGGCAGAAGTCGGCGCCATCATTATTGTGGGCGGCAATATTGATGGCTTCACGCGCACGATGACGACCGCAATCGCCCTGGAAACCTCGAAAGGCGACCTGCCGCTCGCCATCGGTCTCGGTATCATCCTGATTTTCATTGTGTTTTTCATCAACGCGCTGGCATGGGGCATGCGCCGCGCCGGTGAACGCTACGCGGGATGATCATGCGAGCACCCGTATCCGAGTTGCCTTTAATGCTCGTAGAAGCCCGGATCGTCGGCCGCGACGTCACGATCCTCGACGATATAACACTGACGATCGCAGCGGGGCCGCCGACGGTCCTCATCGGTCCGAACGGCAGCGGCAAGACGACGCTCCTGCGCGCCGCCATGGGCCTTATTCCGCTCTCTGGCGGCCGCGTGACCTGGGGCGGACAGGAGATCGCGGCGCCGACCAAGGGCGCGATCGTGTTCCAGCGCCCCACCATGCTCAGGCGCACGGCGGCCGCAAATGTCCACTATGCGCTCGCTGCCGCCGGAGTCCCGCGCGCGCAGCGCCATGACGACAGCGCCGCCCTCCTCGCGCTCGTCGGCCTCGACAAACTCGGCGACCGGCCCGCGCGGCGGCTTTCTGGCGGCGAGCAGCAACGGCTCGCGCTGGCGCGCGCCCTTGCGCGCGACTCCGCCGTGCTGTTCCTCGACGAGCCGTCCGCCAGCCTCGATCCGTACGCGACCAAGGCGATTGAGGATATCGTGCACTCGGTGAGTGCGCGCGGTGTTAAGGTGATCATGGCAACGCATGACCTCGGCCAGGCGAGACGGCTTGCCGGCGACATCGTGTTGCTCAATCGCGGTCGGCTCGTCGAAAATACGCCGGCGGCAGAATTCTTTGCAGCCCCACGAACGGACGTGGCGCGCAAATTTATCGCAGGTGAATTGCTCGTCTAGAAGAACAAACGAAGGAGGATCTCAGTGAAGTATCGTGCGCTCGCAGCGGCTATCGCAGCCGGAACACTTTTGCTCGGGGCGCCCGCTTGCGCTCAGGACAAATCAATCGTGGTCGCCTCGACCACATCCACGCAGGATTCCGGGCTGTTTGAATATCTGTTGCCGATTTTCAAGCAGAAGACCGGCATCACGGTGAAAGTCGTCGCGCAGGGCACCGGACAGGCGCTCGATACGGGGCGGCGCGGCGACGCCGACGTCGTGTTCGTCCACGCCAAGTCGGCGGAAGAGAGGTTCCTCGCCGAAGGTGAAGGCGTGAAGCGTTTTGCCGTAATGTACAACGACTTCGTGCTGATCGGACCAAAGAGCGACCCCGCCGGAATCAAAGGCATGAAGGACGTCGCCAAGGCGATGCAGATCATCAAGGACAAGCAAGCGTCCTTTATTTCGCGTGGCGACCGCTCCGGTACGCACATCGCCGAACTTACGCTCTGGAACAAGGACGCCGGCATCGACATCGAGAAGGACAAAGGCGCCTGGTACAAATCGATCGGCCAAGGCATGGGCGCGGCGCTCAATACGGCGGGCGCCAGCAATGCATACGTGCTGTCCGACCGCGGCACCTGGATTCATTTCAAGAACAAAGGCGATCTGCAAATCCTGGTCGAGGGCGATAAGCGCATGTTCAACCAGTATGGCGTCATACTGGTGAACCCGGCCAAGCACCCCAACGTCCAAAAAGAGCTGGGGCAGGAGTTTATCGACTGGCTGGTGTCGCCCGAAGGCCAGAAAACAATCGCAAACTACAAGATCGAGGGTGAGCAACTGTTCTATCCGAACGCCAGTGACCCTAACGCGTGAGACAGCGCTGCGATGACGGAGCTTGCCGGCTGGCGCAGCCGTGCAGACGACCTCCTGCTCTGCCCGTTTGCGCCGGGAGCTCGACGACGATGAAAAGTGATGCGTCCGGGTTTCCGCAGAACTTCCTCATTGCGGTTCTTTCTGCATTCGCGTTGTCCGTCCTCGCTGCTCCGGCCTGTGCACAGGACACGATCAAAGTTGCGGTCGGCCAGATCGACGCCTGGTCCAATCAGGTACCGACGCTAGGCATGAAAGCCGGAATTTTTCAGAAGCACGGCATCGTCTTGGAAAATTACGGCACCCAGGGCGCCGGCGAGACGCTGCAGGCGGTGATCTCAGGCAGCGCCGATATCGGCATCGGCGTCGGCACTCCCGGCGCGATGCGTGCTTTCTCAAAGGGCGCACCGGTGCGCGTCTTGGCCGCAGGCTATACCGGTGTGGAAGACATCTATTGGTTTGTACCCGTCAATTCGCCGATCAAGAGCGTAAAAGACATAAGCGACAAGCATACGATCGCCTATTCGACCAACGGTTCGACTTCCGACAGCGTATTGCGCGCGCTGATCAATCATTACGGTCTCAAGGCGAAGCCGACCCAGACCGGAGGGCCGCCCGCGACCTTCACGATGACAATGTCGGGACAGATCGACATCGGCTGGTCGGTAGCGCCGTTTGGCCTGAAGGAATTGCAAGCCAAGACCATCCGCGTGCTGATGCGCGGTAGCGACGTGCCGTCCATGCGCAATCAGACGGTGCGGGTCGAGATCGTCAACGCCAGCGCGCTGAAGGAGCGCCACGATGTTATCGTCAGGTTCATGCGCGCATATCGCGAAACGCTCGACTGGATGTACTCAGATCGGTTGGCGGTGAAATATTATTCCGAACATATGCAGATGCCCGAAAGCCTGGTCGAATTGCAGCGCGATGAATTCAATCCGAAATCGGCAATGAACCCGGACAAATTGTCCGATGTCGACCTGGTGATGCAAGACGCGATCGCCGGAAACTTTCTGGAAAAGCCGCTTACTCCGGAACAGCTCGCGGAGTTCATCCAGATCCCGCCGCGCTAGCAGCAAAGTGACCTCGCATGCTCGCGTGAGGCCTTGTTTGTTCTAGCGCCATCCTCGTTCTGTTTGTTCAAAAAAAAGCCACCCCGCGATTGTTGCTTTCCTTGCGGCCTGGTCGACCTCCACCAAATAATTATGCAACTCGGGACAAAGATTCGTCCGGCAACGCAGTTTATCGTCGGAGTAATTCAACACAGCTGAAAACCGCATTTCGTACATTTTGCGGCCTTTGCTCTCAACGCTGCGGCTATCGAGCTTGTCCAATGAGGCGATCGAGTACGGTGTCAGAAATGCCGAATTGAGCAATCGTTCGATTTTTGCCCGCACTTCATCTGCGGAAGGTTCGCAGCTATCTCCGGGGCCGCAGACGGCATGGCCAGGGGACAAAAGCGCCAAAGTCATAAAGCTGATGACGATTGCCGATCGCAAAAACACCGCGTCAGTCCATCGCAATGCGTGTGCCGGTAGCCCCATTCAGGAGCCGCTTGAGATGGAAGCTGGCAAGTGGATCGCTTGGCTGATCACCGACATACGCCGCAAAAGCAGCCATTGCACCCGGATCGCCCTTTTCAAGTTTGGCGAAAGCTTCCAAATAGCTCTTCGTTTTTGGATCCTTGAACCGTTTTTCACTCAAAGGCTCGAAGGCGCGTAGCGCTTCGGATTTGCCTCGCAGGACGAGGTCTCCCACGGGACGCCCATAGAATGCGTCGATTTTCGAAGCGAGGTGGGCGCTCACACAAATGCGAGTGCCAAGTTGCTTGTTGACCGACTCCAGTCTCGCCGCGACATTGATCGTATCGCCATAGGCAGTGTAGTCAAAAAACCGCTCACCACCAAAATTGCCGACGATGGCCGGTCCAGCATGCGCACCAATCCGTGTGACACCGAGTGTAATTCCCTCTTGGTGGCAGTGGCCGCGAAACTCTTGGGCATAGTCGTCCAGAGCCTGCGCGCAAGTGATAGCCCGAGCAGCATGATCTGCCTGTTCTCCAGGCGCTCCAAACAGAACGTGCAAGGCGTCGCCGACAATTTTTGCAACCGTGCCATCGTGCGCGAACACGATATTGGTCATGCCCGTCAAATACGTATTGAGAAGTGGCCCCAGCACGCTCGGTTCCAGCGTCTCCACGAGCGCGGTGAAGCTCGCGATATCGGTGAACAGACTCGCAATCTCCCGGCGCTGTCCCGCAAGATCGATCGAGCCCGTGTCAGTCGCTAGCTGCTGGGCGAGGTTCGGCGAGAAGTAACGTGAAAGCGAGGCATAGGCGCGCTCGGCTGTTGCCTGTCGTCGCTCTGCATCCCGCAAGAATTCAATGTGCCGAATAGTCTTGGCGATGGTGGTTTCAAGATCCAGGAAATCGATCGGTTTTGTCACAAAATCAAATGC